>Ga0183096_1000681_pt1 | contig 38437 bp, 28 predicted proteins | sample Biomet5_FD_127791 | JGI IMG/M metagenome (GOLD analysis project Ga0183096, IMG submission 127791) | Microbial communities from bioreactor (seeded with sewage sludge) at LBNL, California, USA - Biofuel metagenome 5 (version 2) (version 3) | ecosystem: Engineered > Bioreactor > Anaerobic >... | reverse complement strand
ACCAATGCCTGGCTCGGTCAGTTTCGTCGCTTGCTGGTTCGTCACGAGCATCTGCTTTCCACCTATCGGGCCTTCTTCTACATTGCTTGCTTCTGGATCATCCTGCGGAGGTGTTTTTGAAACACGCTCTAGTCAATCGCCATCGCACCGCAATTGTACGATATCAGCATTCGCGTCCCATTGCGGTTGCAATCTCCCATGGACTTATCAACCCGCAATCGACGGTTTTCGACTATGGATGCGGGCATGGAGAAGATGTTCGTCTGTTGATGGAAAGCGGGGTTTCGGCTGCAGGATGGGATCCTTACCACAATGCAAGTTCTTCGGTCCGATCTGCGGACGTTGTCAATCTTGGCTATGTACTTAACGTAATAGAAGATGCCGAAGAAAGGCGGAATACTCTAGTCGCCGCCTATGGGCTCGCAAGCAGGGTGCTCGTTGTATCGGTTAGAGTGGATCGATCTCTTGACACTGCCGCAGAATACGCTGACGGAAAGTTGACGCGAGTAGGCACTTTTCAGAAGATTTACACACAGGAGGAGTTTTGTGGCTATCTGCGAGATGTGCTAGGCCGGACACCGCATGTGGTAGGTCTCGGAATCGCATATATCTTTAAAGAGGCTCAGGCGGAGGCGCAGTATCTCGCAACATTATCTTTCAGGGGGCCTCAGAGCATTCGCCAAGAGGCGGTCGAGCAGTTTGCAAGCGACCCCTTAGCACAAAGATATCTTGCACGTACTCGTGAATTAGCGCGTCCGCCTCTGGGCGTAGAGTTCCCTGAACTCCCAACACTCATTGAGCATTTTGGTTCCCTTGACCGCATCAGGCGGATCTCAGAGAAGCTATTGAATCCCGCTACGATGCATGAAGCACAGGAATCAAAGCGTCAGAATATTCTGACGTATCTTGCGATGATTAAGCTTCAAGGATTGCATCCCCCTCCGGTTTCGGCTTTACCAAAGGACATCCAAGCGGATATCAAGTCCTTATGGCACAGCTATGCAGAGGCCATCGCTGAGGGTAACGGTTTTCTCTTCAGGCTAGGGAGTCCAGAAACGGTCAGTAAAGAATGCAGGGCCGCACCGATCGGGAAAAAGCTCCCAGAAGACCTATATGTTCATTGCTCAATTGTTGATCAGCTCCCGCCATTACTTAGGTTGTTGACCTTTGCTGCACGCCAAGTCATTGGTGAAGTTGACCATGACCTCGTTAAGATATCGATGCACGGTCGAAGTGTCTCATTCTTGAAATATAGGGATTTCGAGGAGGTTGCACATCCGGAGCTGGAGTACAGTGTCAGGGTTTTCTTGCCCAAAGCAAGCTACACCGTGCGGAATTACTCAAATTCCGATAATCCGCCCATCCTTCATCGCAAAGAATCTTTCGTTGGGTTCCTGCATCCTCGATACTCAGAATTCGAAGCACTGACTAAACGTGAAGACGAGCTTGGGCTGCTTTCGAGGACGGACATCGGCACCCGGAAAGGATGGCTTACGGTCTTATCTGAGCGAAACCTGAGAGTAGAGGGGCACGATGTCCTTGCGGACGAGAAGCCGGCTAGATAGGTAGGACTGACCTTAAGAGCCGTTTTCTGGTACGAAACCTTGCTACATCAGTGCTCTCTGACCTCTCGGCTGACAAACTGTTCACACTTTTCTCGGCGCTCCCAGATGCGTCCCGCCGCTTACGGTCTTGACTTTGTGTTCGCCGGGCTATTTCAAGAGTCCTCCAACCAGGAAGGACGAGGCGCTTGTCTCGCGTGCGATCCAGGTGGTCCCAAAGAACGACAACCTCGTGGATCACGCGCACTTCTCAGAGGTGTTTCAGAGGGGCTAGCGGGACGTTTTTAGGGAGATGCCTTTTGGTCTGGCAGTGGTTTGTGCGTAAGCTGCGTCAGGCTCGGCAGCGCAGATCAAGCCGGAGCGGGCCAAGCCGCTGTGATTTAATCCATAGGTTTTCACATAGTCCGAGGAGCCTACCTAGCCCCTCTCGACCCGCTGTTCACGCAGGTTCCACGTGCCAGAGTTTCTGGCCTTTTCACACGGATGACTGGTGGCGCCGGGCATCGCGGCGACTTTATTGATAGCGTCCCAGTTCCAAAGCCACATATTTTCGGAACAGAAGGCACGTTTCATCGCTCGGGTGCAGGATATGAAGCGCGCTTTCCGAAGCTTCCAAGATCAATGCTCACGGCACAGCAGGTCGCAGACGCAGTCTTCAATCCCGGCTCGAAAACGCCGAGCTACAAAACGTGCGCACTGAGACCGCATCCGGCGTCCTGAAGGAGTTCAATGTGAGCCTGATGGTCTCGCTCAGATGATCAACCAAAAGATTGCAGACGCTGCCAAAGTGATCCGGCAGGTTGGTCGCGCGTAGTCCAACTCACACTCCGGCTGAAATGCCTCAGTGTGTTGGCAGAGTTGTGCTGCCCCTGGCGGTATCACACTCATGGGTGACGTGTGTCACCGAAAAGGAAACACCTAATAGCGATAATTACATCCAATGGCGAACCACGCCGATTTCTCGTGGAGCGAAGTGGGGGCTCGGATACGAGATCTCCGTATCCAGAAGTCGCTGTCACAGCAGGCTCTGGCTGCGACAGCCGGGATTACACAAAACGGAGTGTTCCGGCTGGAGGCCGGCGAGACGAATCCTCAGCTGGCGACTTTGCAGCAAATCGCCAAGGCGCTGGGGTGTTCCGTGAGATATTTGGTTTCCGGGGCTTCGGACCGGGAGCCGTCACTTGCTGCCCGCTTCCAGCGTGTGCAGCGGGTCGTCGAGTCGGGCGACGAGGTGGCGATCCGGGCCATGGACAGTGGTTTGGAGAGTGCCGAGGTGCTCCTGGAGCGCGGCCCAAGCCGACGAGGACAGCCGCCCGCGCGAAGGATCAAACTTCCGGGAGAGGGGTGGCGCAGTCCAGTGGATGACCTGATTCGGCTACAAAGATCCGGGCATGAGATACCGGAAACAATTGTCAGGACAATGGCAGAGATGGCCCCAAAGGGTATCAAGGCCTTTAGAAACACGAGCACGATGAATGAGACAACAACGAAAAACAAACAGCACTAGATTCAATTCCGCGGTTTCTATCCTGGCCGATCCGGCTCCCCCCTTACGGGTGGGGAACGCAGCTTCAAGCGTTCCCCGAAACTAACCCGCAGGAGGAGCCTGGATGGCTTCATTCCCGTCCTCGCCACGCGGCACAATGACTGCTCGCCCAACCGTTAACCAGTTCACCCCACAACCGAACACTGCACCAGCCGCTGATTCATCTCAGTCTCCGAGAACAACCGAGCCGTTCCGCAGATGGCGCGCCGCATCGTCCTTCCAACACGTTACATGGAGTTGGAACCACCCAAGCCTCTTTCGGCCTATATAGATGATCCGTTGTTTTCCACGCGTTCTGCCGCTGCCTTTCTGGGCGTAACCGTGGGGGCGATGAAAAAGTGGCGGCAGAGACAACGGCGGCCGAATTACTAGCAATACGGCTATGACGGCGCCGTCCGTTATGCCCTCAGTGATCTTGTCGCCTTCAAGAAGTCCTGCCTCGTGATAATCGGGGGAGGCAAGGAGTAGTGACCATGCGCTGCCCCCAATTCCAGGCAGGTCTTCGCGTCAGCCGCCTTGCACGGTTCTTCCGTGCAGGCGGTTTACGTGCGCCGGCAAGAGCCGGCCACCTCGACACGGAGGCAATGAATGAGTTCAACGTTTACCTATGCTCCAACACTGGTTCAGTACAGTCACGGCAAATACTTCTCAGCCGCTGCTTATCGGTCTGAACCGTCACGAGCCGACCACCAGGCCGGTGCCTTAACGCGGCTCCGGGCTCACAACCCAAATTGACAGCCGCGCAGAGGTGCCATTGCCCTGCGTCTCAACCCCACACCCGAACAACGAACCCCTCCTAACCGTGAAGCAGCTGGCGAGTCGGCTGGGATGCTCCCTGGACTGGATTTACCAGCGCACACGTCCTGGTGCTCCCGATCCTCTTCCGTTCATTCCTCTGGGCCGCCGGATCATGTTCCTGTGGAGTGAAATCGAAGTCGACCTTGAATATCGTCGTGCCTGTCGTGGTACGCTTGGCGCAACCAACGGAATCGCCCGAGTCAAAGGAAAGGAGAAGAGACTGACTCGGAAACGATTTCAAACAGGAAGCGTGCGTCTTCGGACTGACAGCGCCGCTCCCTGGTGGGAAGGTTTCTACCGCGAGGACGTTCGCCGCGAAGATGGTGGCGTGGTTCGCAAGCTGCGAGCTGTTTATCTTGGTCGCGAAGAGGACATTCCGACCAAGAGATTGGCCATGCGCAAGCTGGCGGAGAAGCTGGCTCCGATCAACGACCCGACCTACCGACCGGGCTCGGAGATCACCCTGGCACAGTTCATGCCGAAGTATGAGGAATTGCGGCTGGCGACCAAGAAGCGGACAACGCAGCTTGGATACAAGGTGGTGATTGCCAAGCACATTACTCCCGCCTTCGGAAAACGTGCACTGAGCGACATTAGCGAAGAGGACGTGCAACGGTTCCTCAATCGCAAGGCCCTGGACGTTGCATGGAACACGCTGAGGAATATTAAGTGGGCCTTCAGCGCGATCTTCACGGCGGCGATCAAGTTCGGTTACGCGAAGCACAATCCCGTTCGTGCTGCCGATCTTCCGCCTGAGCCGGTGTCAAAGCAGCGGGAGCTTCCCACCACTGAGCAACTGCAGCAGTTGATGGATGCACTGGATGAGGAGACCCAGATCATGGTATGGCTCGATTGCATAACGGCCCTGCGTCCCAGCGAACTGCTGGCGCTGCGCCGCTCGGCGATCGACTTCAAGAAGAAGTGCTTGTGGGTGCGTGAAGCCGTCAATCACGGCGATCTGCACACTCCCAAGTACCACCGTCAGAGTCGTCCGATTCGACTCGCCGATGCCGATCTTGCCCGCCTGCAGGAATTCATGGCCAAGCGCCCTGACGATCCTGCCGACGCCTGGCTGTTCCCGAGCGAAGCCGGGAACACGCCGAAGGAGTATGTGAATGTTCTCCACCGCAAGATTCAGCCCAAGGCGAAAAAACTCGGACTGCCCCATGTGACGTGGCGTTTGCTTCGTCACTGGCACTCGACGGTCTTGCAGGACTCCGGCCTACCGGTCAGGGTGGCGCAGGAGCGGCTCGGTCACTCCCGGCCCGACACGACTTTGCGGCACTACAGCCACGTTTCAATCAGCAAGGCCGATGAGGCGGCGCAGATTGTCAGCGGAATGTTCGGAAATCGACCTTCGTAAGCTGATGCAATTACGCGACTTCTACGCGAATTGTTAGCGTAATGTTAGCGTAAAATTTCCGGGCGACCTGTAAGTGCTTGAAAAGATTGGAGGCGCGGGGCGGAATCGAACCGCCGAATAAAGGTTTTGCAGACCTCTGCCTTACCACTTGGCTACCGCGCCATTCCGGAGAACTACGTGGGTGACTTCTAGATGCTATCGTGAGCGGCGCTTTCGTGCAATGTCAGCGCGAAATCCAGTCACACGAGCATACTGCCGGTCTTGACCACCTCCAACTAAATTCCCGCGCCGAAATCGGAAAAACCGGTTCTGTCGAATTCGCTGCGATATGCCCGGCGCTCGGTTTCCTCATTGGCCAAGCCGGCCACAGTTCCGAAAGCTTCTTCTCCTGCTGCCAGATGAGAAACTTCATCCAGACGCGCGCACAACTCGCTCACATCCTTTGCCAGCGCTATCAGCGCGTCGCTCAGAGGATCTTTAATCTCGTGCGGATCGGTAATCAGCACGCGCTTGCCATCGCGATAAACAATGTGTGCAGGCACGCCCACCACGGTCGAGTTCGGCGGAACATCGCGCAGCACCACGGAACCGGCGCCTACCCGCGAGTTATCTCCCACTACGATGTCGCCCAGTACGCTCGACGTGTTCCCAATGACAACGCCATTACCCAAGGTTGGGTGTCGCTTCTTCTTTTCCAACTTGGTTCCGCCCAAGGTTACGCCGTGGTAGAGCGTCACGTCGTCGCCCACGATTGCGGTTTCACCGATCACCACTCCCATTCCGTGATCAATGAAAAGCCTGCGTCCAATGGTAGCGCCCGGATGAATTTCGATTCCGGTCCAAAAACGAGACACCTGGGAAAGCCAGCGTGCCAGCAAGCGAAAGCCACGCAGCCAAAGCCAATGGTTCAGACGATGAGCCCACACCGCGTGCAGCCCCGGGTAATTCAACAGAACGGACAGCGTGGTGGTCGCGGCCGGATCGCGGTCCAGTACGGATTGGATATCTTCACGAATTTTTTGCAGCACGTACTTTCCTCGCACACTATGTAACTACGGCGGGCACGCTGCTGTCTACCTACTCCAGTTTTCGTTCTCTTTCCTGCATGAGGAGTTTGTCAACTTCTCCACGAATTTTTGCGAGTAGAATCGCACGTGACTTGGGTTTAAAGCTCCAGAACAAGTTATCCAACCGCAAATTCCAAAAGTAAAATATTGAATGCACGCGCGATTTAGTTCGGCTTTTCACTCATAATTGTTTATGTCTTTTCGTCGTATTGTACTTCTCTCTTTGATCTTCGCCACTGCGCTCTGCGCGGGCTTTGCCCAGGCACAATCTGATAATGCGGGTAACGGACTCATTGCTTTCGTGAATCAGTCCATTGACTGGTATCATCGCCTCCAGTTTCCGAACCAGCTCTTTACCGACCCGTCGGACTCGATTTACGCTGCCTACAATCGGAGTTCCAGCCTTCGAGCCATTTCGCTGATCTTTGATTACGCGCGTATCCAAGCCGAGAAACTCGAACACAGCCGTAACGGAGCGTCCTCGGCCGATAACAATCAGTTATCGAGCAAACTTCCGCAGCTTGTAGCAAGCGCTCAAGACAGGGTTAAGCAGGCCACGGCAGACCTCGGGGCTTTGGAAAGCCAATACGCCCGGGCAAGCGGCAAGAAGCGGCAGACCATCGCCGACCAGATTGCCGCGCAGAAAAGCGAAATCGAACTCTGCCAGGCTCGCCTTGAAACGCTGCAAGCCATGAACGACTTTGCTACTAAAGGGACTTCAGGCGGACTGATTAAAAAGATTGACGAACTCGAACGCTCCGTTCCCGAAGCCCAGGTTGAACGCATGATAGCGCGCGGCCTCCGTGCTCCCGGGAAGCAGCCGGACGCCGCCTCCAGAAATGAAGGGCCTGGGAAAAGCTCCTCCAGCAGTGAAACCGATGCCGCATCCTCCGATGAAGCTTCCACCACAGCCCTATCCCTCAGCCCTCTTCCCGTTGCTGCCCCCGCTGCCGCAACCTCGCCTGGCAAGCAACAGAGCAACGGCATCATCTCACTGGCTGGCGAACTAATCACCACAGCCCGCAAGCTCAACGCAGAGCGCAATGCCATTACCGCCACAGCCCAGCTTCGTACGGCGCTCGACGGGATTCGCGCTCCGCTTAGGACGCAATTCCGCGCGATCACTAAACGAGGCGACGAACTCTCCGCTGCGGCGCAATCTACGGATCCATCGGAACTCGCGGAACGCAAGAAGCAGATTGACGCTCTGACAGCGGATTACAAGCAGCTTTCGCAGAATACGCTTCCATTGGCCAAGGCCAACATTCTGCTCAACGCCACTGCCAGCAATCTCGACGAATGGCATGGCGAAACTAAGCGCACGTTCGCCATCCAGGCACGCTCGCTCTTCGTGCGCGTCGCAGCCCTCGGCGCGGTAATCATCTGCGTCATGGTGGCCTCCAATTTCTGGCGGCGCGCTATCTTCCGCTACATACATGAGCAGCGCCGCCGAAATCAGTTTCTGCTGCTGCGCCGCATTGTGGTTACAGTTGTTATCGCCGTCATCCTGGTATTTGCTCTTTCTACCGAGATCGGCTCGCTTGCCACTTTTGCCGGATTCCTCACCGCTGGCATTGCTTTCGCCCTCCAGAACGTGATACTCAGCGTCGCCGCCTACTTCTCTCTCATTGGTCGTTATGGAATCCGCGTAGGGGACCGCATCCAGATCGGCGGGGTCACGGGAGACGTCGTCGATATGGGCCTTGTCCGACTGCACCTTGTCGAAGTGGACACATCGAGCGGAGAGGCCCGGCCCACGGGACGCATTGTCGCTTTTTCCAACTCCGTAGTCTTTCAGCCGAGTTCTAACTTCTTCAGGCAGCTCCCTGGCTCCAATTTTGCGTGGCGGCGCATCTCGCTCACTTTGGCTGCCGACGTTGATTACGCCGTTGCCCAGGAATGTATCCACGCCGCCGTCAACGGTGTTTTTGAGACCTACGAGCCGGAACTGGAACGCCAACACGGTGTCTTGGAAAGCTCTCTTGCCGTCCACATTGCCAGCCCCAAGCCGCAAACGCGCCTGCGTCTAGAAAACACTGGGCTCGAAATTACCGTCCTTTACCCTGTCATCCTTTCGCAAGCCGCGCAAATCGATGATCGTATGACCCGCGCTCTTCTAAAGACTATTGAAGCCGAACCACGTCTGCGTCTGATCGGCAGCGGTCTCACCAACATCAATCCAGTGGATACCGCAGGTAAAACGCCCGCCATATCCACGAATTGAATCAACTGATACAATTGATTCAATCGATATAGATTTGACGTTCCGCTGTGCGGCATGACGCGATGATACAAAGTGAGCAAGAGATAATGAGTGATTCTCCAGCAGGTTCCTCGATGGCGGAGCCCGTTCCGGTATCCAACCCATGGCTGGTGGCAATTGCGGTCATGCTGGCCACCTTCATGGAGGTTCTGGATACCTCGATCGCCTCTGTTGCATTGCCTTACATCGCGGGGTCCGTCTCAGCTTCAAACGATGAAGCTACCTGGGTGCTCACCAGTTATCTGGTCGCAAATGCCATCGTTCTTCCCGCCAGCTCCTGGTTTTCTCAGCGCTTCGGGCGCAAGCGTTTTCTGCTGACCTGCATCGTTATCTTCACCATTTCATCATTTGCCTGCGGAGCCGCGAACAGCCTAGCCATGATACTCATTGCGCGCGCAGTCCAGGGCGCCGGAGGAGGAGCTCTGCAACCCCTCTCGCAGGCCATTCTTCTAGAGAGTTTTCCACCTCATAAACGCGGGCAGGCCTCGGCGGTTTTCGGGCTCGGCGTGGTCGTCGCCCCTGTGCTTGGCCCCACGGTCGGCGGCTGGCTGACGGAGACTTACTCCTGGCGCTGGGCGTTCTACATCAACATTCCCGTGGGCATCTTAGCCATACTCATGATCACGCGTTACGTGCATGACCCCATTTACATCCGCGAGGCCAAACCTGGACGATTCGACGGCATCGGTTTCGGCCTTCTCGCCATCTGGTTGGGAGCCCTTCAAATCGTGCTCGACAAAGGCCAGGAGGATGACTGGTTCGGCGCTGTCTGGATACGCTGGGCCGTTGCCATCCTCGTGGTCAGCCTCGTCGGTTTTCTCGCTTGTGAATTGCTCCGAAAAAAACCAATGGTGAACCTGCGCGTCTTCCTCGACCGCAACTTCGCCATTGGCTGCTTGTTAATTGGACTGTTCGGTGGAGCCATCTACGGATTGATCACGCTGCTCCCCCTGCTCTACCAGGAGTTGCTTGGCTACAATGCCCTGAATGCCGGACTGGCTGTCAGCCCGCGCGGCGTTGGAGCCATTCTCGGCATGCCTATCATCGGACTCATCAGTAGCCGAATCGATAACCGCTATATTCTCGCTGTTGGCTTCGCGCTGTTCGGCGGATGCGGCCTGTGGTTTGCTCAGATTAATCTAGACATCTCACAGTGGAGCTTTCTCTGGCCGATCATCCTCAGCGGCTTCGGAGCCGCCATGGTTTTCGTTCCCCTGGCTTCCACCAGCATGGCTAGTCTTTCCAATGAAGAAATCGGCAATGCCGCCGGACTTTTCAACCTGATGCGCAACGTCGGAGGCTCGATCGGAATTTCTCTCGTGAGCACAATCATTGCCCGCCACGAACAGCTTCATCGCGTCGAGCTGTCCAAACATATAACTTTCGCCAGCAATGCCTTCCGGAAGATACTGAACGGCGCAACAGCCATTTCCGCAACGAGAGGTGGCTCACAATTTAAGGCTTACGCGATCATCGACGTAATCCTTAGACAACAGGCTCGGCTACGCGCCTATGTCGACGATTTTCAATACATCGCCGCCATCTGCTTTCTCTGTGTCCCCATAGTGTTCCTGCTCCGCAAGGCAATCGCAAAGAAGGGCGCAGTCAGCGCCGCACATTAGAGAGCGGGTTGAAACGTGTGCAAATAGAGCTGGTGTGTACTCCTCTGAGAGGAGCAGTCGGCGAATTGTCCCAAAGTTCGTCCGCTTAGCGGTCAGATAGCCAAAACCGCGGCATGTGGGAGCGCCCGGAGCTGATGCAACTCTGGTCATCCAGTATCGGTGGGATGCTACAATTCGGGCAAATCAGCACAAAAGAGGATTCTGTATAAATGACCGCTCCTGTGGCGAACTACGCCGGCTCGTCACAAAACCGCAGGGACCTATGCTTCTCAGCGATACTTGCAGGGTTTACCTTGTTAACTCGCTTACTTTGCCGTGGTTCGCTCTACTTTGCGGATGGCCCCGCTCATATCGAGAGCATTGTCGGAAAATCCTACGTCATTCAACCACCGGGATATTGGCTGTTCAACTCTATCGCCGGACTCTTCCATGATCCGGTTCTGGCAATTACGGCCATGAACATTTTTTTCTCAGTGGCAGGTGTCGTCGTCTTCTATTACGTTGCCTGCTTCTTCACTGAGAGGCGGAACGCATTTCTGGGAGCGTGGGCATACTCCACTGTTTTCTACGTCTGGTTCTCCGGCGAAGTCCACAGCACTTACGCTTCGCAAATTCTCTTTCCTGTAGCCACTTTCTACACGCTTCTTCGCTACGAACGCGACCGGGAGAAATGGATGTTGTGGCTCGCAGCGGGTCTCTTTGCGTTTGGCGCTGGACTACGACCGTCCGATGGCGCGTTCATGATTCCTATGGTGCTGTACTTCGCCACATTTCGGCTGCAGAGGAAGGAATCATTCATTTTTCTATCGCTGATTTCGATGCTCTGTCTCAGCTGGGTCATCCCGACCTGTCTGGCGTTCCACAATTGCGAGGGTGGCTTGCATGATACCGTGGGCTACCTTCAGTACATCACGACGTGTAAGTCCATATTGACCGGAGTAAATGCATACACGTTGGCCAATGTCACAAGGTACGCACTACCCGTGCTGGTCGCATTCTGGCCAGTGATAGGCACTGCTGCACTTTTCGTGGTCCGGAATTGGACGGATTGGCGTGTCAAGGCGCTTGTGATCTGGATTGTGCCGGGATCTGTGTTCTTTGTTCTCGTCCTCATCACAGATCCTACCTATCTCAATTTCTTATCCGCGGCCGTATTACTACTGGCCGTGACCGCGCCGCGAAACATGATAATTACTGCGCTCTGGAACGCTGTTCTATTTCTCGCGGTTTGCCCAATTCCGTCTCAGAAGCTTGTAGTAAACGTCGCTAACTGCTATGTCCTGCAATACACACGCTACGGCATCCAACATCACTGGAGCCCACGTTTGGCGGAAATGCAAAAAAAGATCGACTGGAAGTAATGGCAAACTAGCATGATCGGGAGGCCCACATCCACCAACTCTTAGTGAATGTGAGCCGATGAAATTAACACCGCTATAGCTGCTGCTCCATCGCGTGCGCCAACTGGATAACCGTCGATTCATCGAAGTGCTTGCCGAGTATCTGGATTCCAATCGGCAGCCCCTCGTGATTGTTTCCGCAGGGCAGTGATATGCCGGGCACTCCGGCCAGATTGGCGGTGACGGTGTAAATGTCGCTCAGGTACATCGACACCGGGTCGTTCGCTTTCTCCCCAAGCTTGAAGGCAACCGTCGGCGAAACCGGAGTAACAACGGCATCGACAGTTGTGAATACGTTCTGAAAATCACGGGTAAGCAACGTCCGCACCTGCTGAGCCTTCCGGTAATAAGCGTCATAGTAACCCGCGCTCAGGGCATAGGTTCCAAGCAGAATGCGGCGCTTCACCTCTGCGCCGAAGCCCTCGTCGCGGCTGAGCCGGTACATATCGGCGAGCGTCTTTGCCTTGGGCGAGCGCGTCGTATAGCGCACGCCGTCAAAGCGCGCCAGGTTGGCCGAGGCCTCGGCGGTCGCGACGATGTAGTACACGGGAATCGCGTACTCGGTGTGGGGCAGCGAAACGCTGACGATTTCGCATCCGGCATTTCGCAGCCCGTCGATGCACTGTTCGACTGCCTGGCGAATCTCCGGATCGAGTCCTTCGCCGAAATATTCTTTGGGAATTCCGATGCGCAGGCCCTTCACATCACGACCGCACGCTGCCGAATATTTTTCCACCGGAACGTCTGCAGAAGTCGAGTCCATCGGATCGCGTCCGGCGATCACTTCCAGCAACGTCGCTGCATCTTTCACGGTGCGCGTCACCGGACCGACGTGATCGAGAGAGCTGGCAAACGCGATCAATCCATAGCGCGAGACGCGCCCGTAAGTAGGCAGCAGTCCAACAACGCCGCAGAATGCCGCAGGCTGACGGATGGAGCCTCCCGTATCAGAACCCAGGGTTGCGACCGCGAATCCGGCGGCCACGGCCGCAGCGGAACCGCCTGAAGAGCCTCCGGGCACGCGCGTAGTGTCACGCGGGTTGCGCACCGGATAAAACGCCGAGTTCTCGTTTGACGACCCCATCGCGAACTCATCGCAATTCAGTTTCCCCAGGCAGACAGCGCCGGCGGCTTCCAGCTTCTCGACCGACGTCGCATCGTAGGGCGCTACAAACTTTTCGAGGAAACGCGACCCGGCAGTGGTGCGCTCGCCGCGCGTCATCAGCACGTCTTTAATGCCAACAGGAACGCCTGCCAGCGGCGGCAGGGGATCACCTTTTTCCGCGAGGCAGTCGATGCGTTCTGCCTGGGCCAGCGCGCGCTCTTTGGTCAGCGTCAGATACGAGCCGATCGTTTCATCGCGGCTTTCAATTTCTGCGTAGTGCGCCTCGGCCAATGCACGCGCGGAAACCTCGCGGCTCTCTACCAGTGCGCGCGCGCCGTCAATAGTCAAAGTATTGATATCCATCGATCTTTCTCCTTGCTGGCCTAGCGCTCAATGACTTTGGGAACTCTGAAGCAGGTTCCATCCGTATCCGGTGCATTCGCGAGTGCAACCTCGCGGCTCAGTCCCGGTTTCACCTCGTCAGCGCGCTGCGCATAGGCAAACTTTTCGCTGCCCTTGCGCTCTGCGGAGGCAAATGCCGAAATGACTTCGGCGAGCGGTTCCACATTGCTCGTATCCAGTTCGTTCAGCTTGTCGATGTGGCCCAGAATGGAGTTCAGATCGGCGACCATGCGTGTGCTCTCGTCCGGCGTAAGTTCGAGATTGGCCAGGTCTGCAACATAAGCTACGTCTTTTTCGGTGACCTTCATGCGTTCCTTTTTCTTAACGAATTCAGAAACTAGAATCGTTTTCGCGGCTCGTCCTGCGGGCGTGCGAGTTTGAATTCAATGCGTTCAATCCTAATGAACGGGGTGAATCGCGCAATCAGCTGCGGAGCCATTGCGTAGAGTTGAGCGCGCCAGTTCGGGTCCGGAACCTCGATCACCAGAGTTTCCTTGTCACAGCTCAGAACCCGCGTCTTGTCCGCAACGGCTTTTCCGGCTGCGAAGTCCCACGCAGCTTCCGGCAGTTGTTCCGCAGGCAAACGCTTCAACGTCTGCACCACAATGCGCTGCAATGCGTTGGAAGCCCGCTCCATCTGTCGATTATAGCGGAGAACAAAGGGTGGGATGGGCGGGGGTGCTTCGGGCCCCACTCAAGCCAACGGAAGGCTTGAATGGGCCACCGGCCGCTCACTATCCCCTTCCAGAATTGTGGAATGTTTGCCCTGCTGTCGATTGTTATCGATCTGCGAACCGGAGCAGATTAAGATCGAAGTTGAGGAGTCCTGAACTTTGGAGCAGCCGCATCCATTACGGATACTCACAACCCGAACAAGAATTTCTGTGGCGGTGGGCTTCACCGCGTACCTATTGGTGCTCTCAACTCGAGGTGTACTGCATCCGGGTCACATGAAGGACGGATGGTTACTGCCGATAGACTTTGTTCTGCACGGCTGGTCCCTGAAAGCCTTGAATGCGGCCTTGTTCGTTTACTTGTGTTGGCTCGGGTTCTGCTTCATTCGCGGCACCCACGGTCGGGAGCGCCTTATCATGATCGGCTGCTGGTTTGCAGAAACTCCTAAATGGGCGACTTCTGCACTGAGACCTGATTGGGCCTTGCGGCCCGAATGGGGTGCCGCGTGCAAATATATCTCCATAATCGGGTTTACGGTCGCACTGCTTACCGCCATTTCACTCATGCTACATCCCCCGGTCGCTGACTCCACCGGTAGAAATGGTGCGGATTGAACATTGTTTCCGGATGGTCGCCACTCGCTCACAATTTCACAGAACTCACGAAACCAAATGATAGTACCCGTTCTGCCTCGTAACCTGCACCGGGCAGCCAAACAGAGAACCCAGGCGCTGCGCTGTCAGCAGTTCCGGTTTTGAGCCATCGCCAACGATACGGCCTTCGCACATGAAGATGACACGCTCGATCTCGGGAACGACGTCGGGCAGATGATGCGTGATTAACAGCAGGGCTATGCCGGATTGCGCCAGTTTGCTCATGGTGTGGCGCAGTTCGATCTGCGCGGAGACATCGAGATTGCTGCTTGGTTCGTCAAAGAGCAAAGCCTTCGGGTCGTGAACCAGCGCGCGGGCAATCATCACTCGCTGAACCTCGCCGGAGGACATCTCCTCGACCGGCCTCTCGGCCAAATGTTCGATCTCCAGCAACGCCAGAACTTCATCGGTCTTCTCGTGCATCTCGGGCTCGACTCTGTGATAGGCAGACACGCCAACGCTGCTGAAGAATCCGGAGAGAACGGCATCGCGTCCCGTGATGGAGCGCGCACAGAAAAGGGAAATGTCGTTCGCTACGATTCCCAACATCGTACGCAGTTTGGCGACGTTCCAGGACTCTTCCCCGAAGATCTTCATTGAGGTACTCGGACCATGAAGCGGGTAAAGCTCGCGCGTGATGGTCTTTATCAGAGTCGATTTGCCAGAGCCATTCGGGCCCATGATCGCTATGTGCTCGCCGGCTTCGATGCGCAGATTCAATTCATGCAATACTACGCGGCCATTGCGAACGACAGAGACGTTGCACAGTTCAATTAATGGAGGAGTGTCGTTGGTCATTTAACTGCTCTTATTGTAATTGGGCGGGAAATTGGTGGCGGCGAATTTCAGCGCCTCATCGCGGGTCGTAATCGTACCTTCAAGCTGCGCGTCCTCAACCGCCGCCAGAATCTCAGAAAAGCGCGGCCCTGGCGTGTATCCGGCGGCGATCAGGTCATGTCCGTTGATCAGCGGTGCCGGGCGCACCGCCCCTGCCGGAATCGCGGCCAGCCGCTCCCGCGTGTAGTCATACAGGTCCAGGCTGCCATGGCTTGCGAGGCAGTCCAACCGATGCAGCTCCAGGTGCTCGTCGAATTCCGCAAGCCGCACAAAACGCTTAAATGTGGAATCCTTCATCTTGCGCACGTCGGCAAAGCGCATGTGATTGTTGACCAGCGCAATAATCTGGTCGCGGTCGCGATTGCTGAAGCGCAGCCGCCCGAGAATATCCTCGGCAATGCGAACGCCGATCTCCACGTGCCCGTCAAAGCGGATGCGGTCGGGTGCGCGGCGGAAGGTCGCGGGCTTGCCAACATCGTGCAGCAACGCCCCCCAGGCCAGCGTCAGCGAGCATCCCGCGGGCAGGTTCTCCAGAAGCAGCAGGGTGTGAACGAATACGTCTCCCTCGGGATGAAATTGCGGCGGTTGCTGCACACCCTTCATCCGAGTGATCTCCGGCAAGACCTCGCGCAGCAACCCGGTTTCATCCAGCAACTGAAACGCCCTTCGGGCCCGGCCTTCGGTCAGCATCTTCGAGAGTTCATCGCGAATGCGCTCGCAGGATACCTGGTGGATCTGCGAGGCGAGCCTGCGAATTGCCTCCGCCGTTTCCGCGTCGATTGTGTATCCGAATCGTGCCGCAAAGCGGATCGCGCGCAGCATCCGCAGTTTGTCTTCGGCGAAACGTTGCTCGGGATTGCCAATGGTGCGCACCACGCCGCGCTCCAGATCTCGCAGGCCTTCCACGTAGTCCAGCACCTCTCCGTGCGGTGTGTTCGGATGCGCGGAGAGCGGGTCGAGCAGTAATCCGTTGATGGTGAAGTCGCGCCGCTCCACGTCATGCCGCGCCGAAGTTGTGTAGCGCACCGAATCCGGATGCCGACCGTCGAGATATGCTCCGTCCGAGCGGAAGGTGGCGACCTCGATGTGCCCGCGCCCATCGTCGCCCAGCGCTTTCAGCGGTACGAGCACGACTCCGAACTGAGCGCCGACGGCATAGGTTTGCGGGAAGATCTGCATCACCTTGTCTGGCGTGGCCGACGTGGCTACGTCGTAGTCGGCGGGATCGCGTCCGAGCAGCAGATCGCGCACACATCCACCGACCAGCAGGGCCTCGTGGCCGTGCTCGCGGAGTACGCGTACAACTCGCAGTGCGGCGTTGCGGTGCATGAGGACATTGTAGATCGAAGGCGGTATTCTTAAAGTGTGGACAAAAGTGCTTTGATTCTAGGAATTGAGAGTTCCTGCGATGAGACGGCCGCAGCCATCGTGCGCGGCGGCCGAGAACTGGTGTCGAGCGTTGTCGCTTCCCAGATTGCGACTCATTCTCCTTACGGCGGCGTGGTGCCGGAACTGGCCAGCCGCGAACACCTCCGAAACCTTGTTCCCGTCACCCGTGCCGCTCTGGACAAAGCGGGCCTGACCTATGCTGACATGGACGCCATTGCCGTCACCAATGGCCCCGGCCTTGCCGGTGCGCTGCTGACCGGCGTCAGCTTTGCCAAGTCTCTTGCCTGGGCATTGCAGAAACCGCTAATTGCCGTCAATCACATCGAAGGCCACATCCACGCCGTGCTGCTCGAACAACACCAGAAAAGCGCCGGAGCCGTTGAGTTTCCTGTGCTTGCGCTAGTCGTCAGCGGCGGACACACCCACCTGTTTCTGGCCGAGCAACGGGACGACGGCTGGCACTACGAAAACATCGGACATACCCGCGACGACGCCGCCGGGGAAGCCTTCGACAAGACCGCAAAACTGCTCGGGCTTGGCTATCCGGGTGGACCAATCATCGACCGAATCTCGAAACTTGGCGATCCCAAAGCCGTCAAGTTCACCTTCGCCCAACTCAAGCATGAAGCCCGCCGGGAATCCAAGCGCGCAGGCCGCGTGGAGGAAGATCGCAAGCGATTCGATTTCAGCTACAGCGGCATCAAGACCGCCGTCCTGCGCTACGTGGAAACTCATGAGATGTTCAGCGCAATCGAAGCTCGCCGCCGCGCCCTGATGAAGATAGCCGCGCCGACAGAGGAAGATTACAAAGAGCTCTGCGATCGCCAGACCCTCGATCTCATTGCCAGCTTCCAAGCTGCGGTAGTTGGCGATCTCACTCAGAGAACGATGTCTGCCTGCGAAGAATATGGCGTGCGAACCCTGCTTGTCACTGGCGGCGTTGCCGCCAACTCCGCCCTGCGCGCCAGTTTCGAGCAACGCGGCCCACTTGTCGGCGTGAAAGTTCACTTCCCTTCTCGCATCATGTCCACTGACAACGCAGCTATGATCGCTGCCGCCGCCTATTCGAAGTGGATAGCAAGGAAGTTCGCCGGACTGGATGTGGCGGCTGAAGCAAATCTGCAGTTGAGGTAGAGCGCAATTCAAAAAAGGCGGGTAAAAAGCTTGAGGCGGCCCAGTTGAGCCGCCTCATCACAATCATGACGCCAGGAGGCTCACCGTCCGGCTCGTTCCCCTCCCCCCGGAGGCCAGCCATCTTGTAGAACCCAGCATCACAATAGGATCGACAAGGTGATTAAGCCATCCCCCAAATGGGAGAAAAATTTCATCACAAACTGCTCGCAGGCAGTCGGGAGAGCAGTCTCATAAGCTGCGCCTGCCCTCGCATACCGGTTTTGCGATAAATGCTTTTCTGGTAATACCGTACCGTAGCCGCCTTGATTCTCATCGCATCGGAGATTTCGGCTACTTCCAGTCCCTGCTTCATCATCTCCGCCACTCTACACTCCGCTGGGGAGAATCCAAACATCGCATGCCATGAGCGGTGCTCTCCCGCTCCCTGGGCGTCATCGGCCGTGATGAATAACAGCGCCGCCGGGCGCCCGTCCAATACCGGCCGGTCCGACCGGTAAGGCAGAACCGATACGTACAGTGGACTTCCCTGGGGGGAGCGCAATACGACCGCACCTGCGCCCGGGCTTTTCGACCTTCCTTCCCCGCAGGCGCATGCCGCAAACACACAGGCAGCCAACTCGTTTTGTGCCGTCGACGACGCCGCAAACAGGCGTTTGCCCATAATGCGGAGCGTGCCCCTCTCAGCAATCATCGTCTCAGCTCGACGGTTCATGGCCAATACTCGCCCCGCTCCGTCCAGTGTGACGCAGGCTGCGCCGAGCAAATCCAGAGCGTATTGTCCTGCCGAGTCCCGCTCGCGAAGTGCGGTCACCTCTCGATGGACCTTAAACACTCTCTTCAGGTGCGGCACGAGCTGTTTCAGCAACTCCTTGTCAGCCACGCTAAATGGTCGGTCGGATTTCGGGCGAGAGACAACGAAGCTCGGCATTAGACCGTTTGGGAAAAAAACGGTAGTCGCTGCGGCCCACTCAATCTTGTACTTTCGATGAAACTCGTTATAAAACTCCGATTTGCGGTACATCTCCATCGGCAGAATGTCTTCGACAGCCCCGCTATACCACCCCTCAGCCTTATGCTTTTGAATTTCCTGTATCCAAGGATTGCCTCCTGCCAGCTGCTCGATATCGCGACGCATCTCTTCCGTCAGCCCAAGGTCAACATTTACACCAGTCCTGGCATTTTCCGGGTCGTGGACGATGATTCCCGCCGTGCGCGCTCGCAGCACCTCCGAAGCTTTCTGCAGGAACAGTCCCCAGAGTTCGGGATCGGTCGCCGCGTCGTACAAGGGGTCCAGCAGCGCCAATATCCTTTCCGAATCATCTGTCTCGATTTTCATGGCAGCTTTCATGCCAGAAAGAATAGCAACATCAATGCGGCAGCGGAAATCAACTCAACACAAAACGAAAAAGCTAGAGAGATCAATGCTCAAAATGAAATCAGACTTCAACAAGGGATTGAGCTGATCCAAACCGGTACTGCATGACTAAGCGAGCGTCCTCTCCAGGGCGCGGCCAAGCTGCTCTTCTATGTCTATATCTTTGAATATGACTCCGGCGGTCCCGGAAGGCATTTCCGAGGAAAGTCCAGAGGCACTGCGTCGAGCTGCAAGTACAAGAATCGGAGTTTGCGCAAACACATCGAGCACCCTGACCGCTGATATCAGTTCTGCGCCGGCCATATGCGGCATAGCAAGATCGGTGATGATGACGTCCGGAACAAAACTACTAAGGATCTCCATTGCTTCGAGGCCGTTGGTAGCCGCCTCCACAATGAAGCCACGTTTCTCGAGGAAGCGGCAGACAGTGTAGCGTATGAGCATGGAGTCATCCACGACCAGCGCGGTCTTCGGGATGGGCGGCTCAACAAACATTGTGTTGGTTCAGGGCAAAGATACCGTCGATCACAGACTATCTATAACATCTTTCAGCAGTTAACACATTAGGGAATAGATTCGGCAAAATCACACACTTCAGGCGTCTTTCAATGTCAACTGCATCGCTCCGCCGGAGTTAATCTTCGCCGAACGCGGACTCTTCGATCGCCATATCCTTGAACTCGCTGCTCTCAAACACTTCGCGACATTCAAGGCACTCGACGAATTCGGAATCTTCCGCACGGGCAACAATCTGCACGCGGAGATGGCGGCACTTCTGGTTTGTGGGATCGCTCATTGGCGGCACTGCGTCACGCTGGGATTGCATTGAAGGCATAAACAAAATTACCCCGCCGAGGCGGTAGTTCCCGTTAGTTTAGCGTGACGGCTACGAAAGTCAAGAGGAGAAAAGCGGGAATTGAACATGAAACTGCGGAATGAAAACGCGCTTCTGGTCCACAATTTACGCTCGATCGAGTCGCTCCTCCTAACCACGCCCACGATGATCAGTGAATGTCCTTCATCGCGAGGAGAGTTCCGTAATCTTGACCGCTCGGCGTAGTTGCCCGGGCGACGAGTCCGCTAAACGCCTGAAGCAGTTCCGGGTATTTGGCCACCATTGCCTTCATGACTGCGGTGTTGTCCTGGAACGCCTGCGCGGTATTGCTCACGTCAGCGGCTTGATACTTGACCACTAACGAAAGCTGACCTTTATCATCCGGGGCGGCGAATTCCTGAATCAGGTTGAAAGTGCGACCATTCGCGGAAACCAGCGGTACGGGCTTTTCAGCCGGAACGTCCCCTGGACGAGCAGACTGGATTTCGTTCGAAAGTTTGTCGAGCTGCATACTGCTCATAAAGTCCACCGGAGAATAAATCTCCCACCCGAGGACGTAGTAAAACCACGCATTATGCAGTTGCCCCGCGCGCTTGAACTTCCGCGCTTGCTGCACGTACCAGACGGCATCGTGGCCGGCCACCTCTCCCGGTTTGGGATAATAGCCCGCGAGTTTCCACTGGTTCTGTATCTTTTTCATGATCACCGTGACCATGTACGGCACCTTGCCTCCAGCCACATTCGTCAATACCAGTGCATACTGACCGGGATCGAGATTAGGGATGGCAAAACTGGCGCTGGAAGGCGTGTGGCCATTTCCACCATAAACACCGCAGAAGAACTCTGCGAGAGGTGCCGGTGCGGTAAGCTTCGAGGCATCAAGGTAATATTCGCGACGAATCGTGACGTCACTACCCAGCGAACCCTTCTGTTGCGTGACCGTTTGCTGAATGCCTTCGAAAGCCGAGGCGAGAGTAGGGATTGCATTCTCCCGGAGGCTTTGCACATCTCCTTGCGCTGAATACCGGATGAACTGGATGGCCGTATTGTCGATGACCGTACGCGTGGCCGGTTCGATTTCATTCGCCTGAAAGCACTCCTGCGCAAAAAGCGTGACCGAGCACAAAAGGAAGGTTACAGAGACAATCTGTGGCATGATTCGGGCCACTACGAAATTACGAAACATATCTCCCCGCTCAGGAACATGGATCGCTCGGCTGCGCCAACAGAATAATCCGTAAATGCAACCTTTGCCTGAACAGAATAGATGCCCCGGGTGCGTGGACAGATGTTCGCCAACGCCTAAGGAAGTCTGCGCCATGCCGCTGACGATAGTTCCGGAATTGGAAACGGAACCGTGAACGGTTTAGAATCAGCCGGATGAGTTGCACAGTCAGGCGGCCCCCGCAATGAGACGAACAATAGCTACGGCCTGTGTGCTGGCCATGATGTGTGGCGGAATCCGGGCCAGCCAGTCCGATGTACAGGCTCCCGCTTTGCAGAAAAAGTCCGCGCAAAGCGCGATTCCGACAAAAAAGAAAAGAGCTTTCTCCAAAAAGAAGACTGCGGAGAAAGCCGCCCCGGCCCAACAACTCCCTGCGCAGACCCTGCCCCCAATTCCGGCAACGCTGATGAATAGCGCTCCGGTAAAGCCGCGCGTGACAATGGAAGGCGGACTGCTCACGATCGATGCTCCGAATTCCACCCTGAACGATGTGCTGAACGGAGTTCGCAAGGCGACCGGCGCAACAATTGAGGGAATTTTCCCGAACGAACGCGTTGCCGTAAAACTCGGCCCCGGAGTTCCCAGGCAGGTGCTCGAGGCCTTGCTGCGCGGAACGCCTTACGATTACGTAATTCTTGGATCGCCCGGAAACCAGGATGCAGTCACTCGCATACTGCTCAGACAGCCATCTTCACAGCCCCCTGCCGAGACAGGCCAACCTGCGCCGGACTCGTCGCGAGACACCGGTGTGGCTGTGCGTCGCCCGGAAACTCGGGAGCCGCAATCTCAAGGTGAGGAGAGTCTTCCGGAACGCACTCCTCCCGACGAAATGGCACAGCCAACTATGGACAACTCCCCGCAGCCCGAACCGGAGCAAACGCAACCACCGGAGCAAAGGCAACCAGCCCAGACCCAGCAGGAGCAGCCCAAGACACCAGAACAGCTTTTTAAGGAGCTTCAACAACTGGGGCAGCCGAAGCAGCAGTTAAGGTAATAACAAGTGGAAAAGGATTTCTAAAGACTACAGCCCCGCTGTAGAGATTCGCGGGGCGTTGTAATTCTTTGCGTAAGTTGGAATGAGAATTCCGGGCTTCGGCTATTCCCTAGCGGCTGCTTGCCGAATTGGTCAGAACTTGTGTCGGAGCGGCTTTGATCAGCTGCCGGCTGCGGTCAAAAGCGTTCAAAATCCCGAAAATTATCGCGTAGCCAAGTCCAACTCCGCCAGCCAGCGATAAAACAATGACTGCAACCATTGCGATCGACATTACAAGCGATAGCACCTTTATACCTTCTACTTTCATGCTGGGCAGTGCCCAAGATACAGCGGCTTAAAGTCGCCGTTGAACTATTAAATGTTAACTCGTCTGCGCCCCGTCCCGTGTGATTCTGAACACCAAAATGTCGCGAATTCACGAGCTTTTGGCAACCGCAGATACCGCCAAAGTGTTCCGTCACACGCTTCGGCGCCGAACAGCAACCGAGTATGCGACCATTTGACCCAAAACACTATTGACAAATAAGATACTGGGGTTGAACTGTCTTCCTGCCCTTTTTACTGCATCAGGGAGGGCGCGTCCACTTACGGCGGGCCTTGTACCAAGAACGGCGCCGAAACGGCAGCGGAGTGGTTCACATGGAACCAATTAACATGGTCATCCGCAACATCACGGTGCGCGGGGCGCGCCAGCACAACCTCAAAAACATCGACGTCGAAATCCCTCGCAACACTCTAACGGTGATCACCGGATTAAGCGGATCGGGCAAGTCTTCACTGGCTTTCGATACGATTTACGCCGAAGGACAGCGCCGCTACGTTGAGACCCTCTCTGCCTACGCGCGCCAGTTCCTCGACCAAATGGAGCGGCCCGACGTGGACTCCATCGATGGGCTGAGCCCGGCCATCTCTATCGAACAAAAGACTACTTCGCGCAGTCCCCGCTCCACGGTAGGCACGATTACTGAGATTTACGACTATTTGCGCCTGCTTTACAGTTCCATCGGCGTTCCCCATTGCCCCAACTGCGGCCAGGAGATAACGCGCCAATCAGTTGAGCAGATCGCGGCACGTGTAATGGATTTGGCTGAGGGAACAAGCGCGGGAGCCGAGCCACGGATCATGCTGCTAGCGCCGATTGTGCGCGGACGAAAAGGCGAGTTCACCAAGGAGATGGAGAAACTTGCCACACAGGGTTTTACCCGCGCGCGGATAGATGGCGAACTGCGTTCGATTGAGGAAGAGATCAAGCTCGATAAACGACGCAACCACACCATTGAACTGGTGGTGGATCGGCTGCTTGTGAAGGAAGGAATCGAGAAACGGCTGATGAACTCTATCGAGGTCGCCATGAAGCTAGGCTCCGGACTGCTGGTAGTCAGCGTCGTAGGCGGCGATGAGCACATGTACTCATCGCGCATGGCCTGCCCGGAGTGCGGCGTCAACGTCGCCCAGCTTGAGCCTCGTTCATTCAGCTTCAACAGCATGTACGGCGCCTGTAAGGAGTGCAACGGACTTGGCTCCAAGTATGACTTTGACCCGGCAAAGGTGATCGTCGATTGGTCTAAGCCTCTGTTTGACGGTGGACTCGGCCCGGGCAGTGGCTCGACTTCGCTGCAAACAATCGTCAAAAGGGCCGCTGAAAATAAGAGCATCGATCTCAGTACACCGTTTGAGCAGCTTCCGGAAGAGCAACAGAAATTTCTGATCTACGGCGACCAATCGAAGCTGGCGCGCTCCGGCTTCAAGGGCATTCTCGCTTTCCATCGGCAAACGCTGGAGGAGGTGACCACCGAGGCTTACCGCGATTACCTGATGCAGTACATGTCAGCCACGCCTTGCACTGCTTGCCAGGGACGCCGGCTGCGTACCGAAAGCCTCGCAGTGAAAGTAAATGGCATTAGCATTGCGGATTTCACGGCGCTTCCGGTTTCGCGCGCAGTGGAAGCCGCAGCGCAGATCAAGCTTGGCGGACGAGACGAAAAAATTGCAGGCCGCATTGTTGCCGAAATCCGGGAGCGGCTCGGATTCCTGAATCATGTCGGTCTCGGTTACCTGTCGCTGGATCGTTCGGCGGCAACCTTGAGCGGCGGCGAAGGCCAACGCATACGGCTTGCTACGCAGATCGGCTCGAAGCTACGCGGAGTGCTGTACGTACTCGACGAACCTTCGATCGGGCTCCACGCGCGCGACAACGAAAAGCTGCTGCAATCACTCGAATCGCTGCGAGACCTGGGTAATACCGTGCTCGTCGTGGAGCACGACGAGGAGACAATTCGCCGCGCCGACTATGTAGTCGATCTGGGACCGGGTGCTGGCAAGCTTGGCGGACAGTTGGTGGCCGCCGGGACTCCCGCGGAAATTGCAGGCATTCAAGAGTCGCTGACTGGGCAGTACATCTCGGGGCGCAGGACGGTTCCCGTGCGCGAGGAGCGGCGCAAAGTCAATGGTCACGCCATAACCGTTCTGGGGGCGCGCGCCAACAATCTCAAGAACGTGGACGTCAGCTTTCCACTTGGCGTGATCACCGTGGTGACTGGCGTCTCCGGCTCGGGTAAATCGACACTTGTAAATGACATTCTGTACACGGCACTGGCCCAGAAGCTGTACAAGTCGCGACAGGAACCAGGCGCGCACAAGTCGGTGATCGGAACCGAGGAAATCGACAAGGTGATCTGTATCGACCAGTCGCCTATCGGCCGTACGCCGCGCTCGAATCCCGCGACCTACACCGGGGTGTTCACGCAGATTCGCGAATTGTACGCAATGTTACCGGAATCGCGTGAGCGCGGCTACAAAGCGGGACGCTTCTCTTTCAATGTCTCTGGTGGCCGCTGCGAAGCCTGCCAGGGCGAGGGCGAGCGGCGCATTGAAATGAATTTTCTGCCGGACGTCTACGTACTCTGTGAAATCTGCGGGGGCAAGCGCTACAACCGGGAAACGCTCGCCGTGCGCTACAAGGGCTATAACATCGCCGATTTGCTGGATACGTCTATAAGCGAAGCTCTCACCGTGCTTGAGAACTTTCCTCAGGCACGCCAGAAACTCCAGACGCTGGTCGATGTGGGCCTGGGATACATTCACCTGGGCCAATCTTCGGTGACGCTCAGCGGCGGCGAGGCACAGCGCATAAAACTTGCACGCGAGTTAAGCAAACGGCAGACCGGACGCACCCTCTACCTGCTCGATGAACCAACAACGGGATTGCACTTTGAAGACGTGAACCGCTTGCTGGATGTTCTGCATCGCCTCACGGATCTCGGCAACAGCATCATTATCATCGAGCACAACCTCGACGTGATTCGCAACGCGGACTGGATCATCGACCTCGGCCCGGAAGGCGGCGAAGAGGGTGGAAGGATCGTTGCGCAAGGAACTCCGGAACAGGTGGCCAGAGTCAAAAAAAGCTACACCGGACAAGCCCTGAGCGCTGCGGCCAGTAGATAGCGATTTATTGCTTCCCACCTTAGCCGCGCAAAATCGGCGCGTCGAAGGTGGGGCACCCGGCTTCGAAGGTGGGACACACGGATCGACACGGCAAAAGGGCGCGAAGTAGAAGTCCGCGCCCAGGTTGCACTTTCTGACGAGCTACCCTGCGGTGGAGGCGGCCAGCGCGCGTCTATCGGTTTTGCCCGTCTGTGTTCGCGGCATCTGCGAAACGAAGGTGAAAGTGCGTGGAACCTTGTAGTTCTCCAGCAGTTCGCGGCAGGCGGAACGCAGCGCCGTATCCGTAAGTTCAGCGCCGGAACGAAGTTGAAGGAATGCGTGTAGTCGAGCACCATGTTTCGCGTCGGGCACGGCGATCACGGCAGCTTCATCCACGCCGTCGATAGTTTCCAGCGCGTTCTCGACTTCGGCGGGATAAACCTTTTCGCCCGAAACTTTCACCAGATCATCCGCACGCCCAACTAAAAACAGGTATCCGTCTGCATCAAGATAACCTTTGTCGCTCGTGTGAAGAACACCATTGCGAATCTTTCGTGCGGTTCCTTCCGCATCGCGCAGATAGCCCAGCATAACTGAAGGCCCGGCAACACAGACTTCGCCGATTTCTTCCGCGGGAAACAGTTCATCGTCATCACCGCGAATACTGAGTTCGATATTGGGCAGCGGTTTGCCCGCAGAACCATGACGGTTAGCCGCCGGAATATTAAGCGAAACTACGGGCGAGAGCTCGGTCGTTCCATAGCCCTGCACGAGCGGACACCCGAAACGATCCTCAAAGTCGAGCGCTATGTGCTCAGGCAGGCGTTCGGCGCCGGCGATGCAGAGCCAGAGCGAACTGCAATTGGTGGAAGTTGGCTCCTTAGTCAATATCCGGTACTGCCCCGGCACAGCGATAAGACAAGTGACGCGATGTTTCTCCACGAGTTGAAGGACCTGGCGCGGAATAAAGCGTTCAGGCACTACGACCGAAGCGCCCAACGTAAGAGGCAGCACTGTGGTGACGGTAAGTCCATAAGCATGGAATAACGGCAGCACGGCGAGCATCACCTCGTCGCGGCTGAATCCGGCGGCCTCGACGCATCCGTCAACATTGGAAAGAATATTTTGCTCGGTAAGCATGACGGCCTTCGGGCGGCCCGTGGTACCGGAAGTGTAAAGCAGCGCAGCGACTTCGGACGGGTTCGTCTGCTGCGGGACTTGATCCGGTTCAAACTCCGCAGAGGCATCTCCAATCCAGCATGGCACGCCAACCTCCAACAGCCGCGGCGCAAACTCCTCGGAAGTAACGACCAGTTCGATTCCCGCTTCCATCGCCATTAGCTTGAGCAAAGGAGGCGGGGCCAAGGTGGGCAATACGGCGACGGATTTCCCCGCCCACAGAGCTCCTAGAAACAACGGTGCAAACTCGGGTTTGTTCGAGTAAAGAAGCCCGACGACGGGGCCCTGCACGCGCTCCGTTATACGCTGTGCAACGCTGGCAGTCCGGCGCTCCAGCTCAGAGTACGAAAAAGACAAATCGTTGCCGATGACTGCATTACGATCCGGATAACGCCTGACTGCATCGCGGAAACGCTCGAGGATAGCGCTAGTCTGCATGCCTTTGACTCGTTCTGTTCGTTGGTATTTTCTGGGTTGACCGAGCAAGTTTAGCACGCGGAGGACCACAGTACCTATGGGATGGGCACGGGAGATGGCGGTAAGGTGCAGACCCGTTCCGGAAGCGTTGCGGCCCGCGTCAGGGCGCGTGCAACCCGGTTAATCCATTCTGTTGCCGCGTCTTCGGGATCGAAATCCAAAAACGCCCCAGCCTGCGCGATTCCGGCCGTGATTTTGGCCCCAATTCGGCTGAGAGCCTCCCGCAATTGCCTCACCAGCGCCTCGGCCTCCGGAGCTTGCGTTTGAGGCAGAAGCAATGCGACCGTATCGCCGTCATAACGGAAAGCCATGGCCTGATAATGCGCGATCGAATGCAAGATTCGCACCAGCTCGGAAACCGCATGCTCTGTCTCCGACTCGGAGGCGAGCGGCGCGGCCTGGAGCAGGGCGAGTGTGCTGCTGAACTCTCCCCCAGAACGCTGGCGGCCCAGCTCAGAAAGAACCGCGTCTATGTAAGATGAGCGCTTGAGCAGCCCGGTCTTTTCTTCAGCTACTCCGAGCGTGGAAACAAGCGATCGCAAACGTGCCCCGCGAACAACCAGCGCAATCTGGTCTGCCAGTGAACGCAATAGCGCGATATCGTCAGCCGACCAGCGTCGGAGCGCTCCGCACTGCTGGACAACTAACACACCCATAGCTTGATCTCCGTTCATCAGGGCGAGAATTGCCAGCGAGTTCACGTTCAAGCGGGCAAGCTCCTGGCGAATGGGTGAAAGAGGCTCAGAGTCTTGCACGTCGGTGGCCTGAAACACAGGTTCACTTGAGACAAGGCGCTGACCGAGCGCTAGCAGGCGCACCATGGCGCTGCGCTCAGATTTGGGGATATCCGGCGAACAGTACTCAACCACCAGGGAGGGCATTTTGCCGGGACTAGCCAGAGCGGCCAGGCAGCGGCTGTAGTTGCAGCGCGCACCAATCTGGTTGACTGCGGTTACAAGCACGGAGCGAGGCTCGTTCTGACGCGCAATCAGGCGGCCGATCTCGGCGGCCTGAACCATTCCGTCAGAGGCGCGATCGCGCGGGACTGATTCCTCCCGCTGCTCGGGGATGGCCAGACCTACGTCAAGGAAAAGCTGCCGTACACGCGGATTGGTTTCCAGATCGGTGGGAAATGAAAGCTTGATCTGCTCGGTTTTTTGCAGAGCTTTGTCGTGCAGCCCGTATCGCAGAAAAATTTCAGCCTGAAGAATCAGGTCTTCCAAAATTTCCGGAGCCGCCTCCGGTGCGCTTGCAACGGTGGCGGCTTCATTTTGCCCCGGAGCACTGACTCCAAGTCGCTGGGCCAGTCTCTGCAACCGCTCTTCTGGGACGCGGCCAACAAGTCTCAGCATCCGTTCCTGGTGCTCGGCCTCATATGAATCGATATCAACAGCTCGATCCAATGCATCCAGCGCCTTAGCGTAATTACCCGCGTCGAAGTACAGCCCAAACAGACGAGAAAGTACCTGTGAATACTCATGCTCGCGATTAGCGCTGTTGTAGAGCCCGGCCAAGTACTCGACGAACGGAATGCTCGGCTGGCTCGACTCGGCGAGTTGGGCCATGTCACGCATGAATTCCTGCAGGCGTCCGGCTTTGCGGTAAAACTCCTCGAGCCGACGGATAAACCCCAAGGCGCGCTCTGCACGGCCTCGATCAATAAGGCCGCTGATAAATGAGTGAAGAACAGCGAGATTTTTGCCGGGGTCACGCTCGAAGAGCCCCCATGCAAACGGCTCTATCTCTTCCAACTTCCCCAACGCTAGCAGGGCCATAGCATAGGGTTCGCGCGCATCTTCGGCGGTCGAAGGAGAATTGACTAGAGGTCGCAATAACTCGATTGCATCGTCCGGGCGGCCATGGTTGGCCAACGAACGGCCATGCGCGAGACGCGCTGCCAGGCTTGCCGGATCGTTGGCGTAAGCGCGCGCATAAGCATCCGAAGCGTCCTGGCCCAGTTGCTCCAACATGCCCCCGAGACGAACCAGGGCAGCGGAAGCGAGGGTGGGCTGATGCAAAGCTTCCGCGAAACGCGCCTGCTCGCGATAGTCCTCCAGTCGCGGATCGAGTTCGAGCGACCGTGATATGCACTCCAGCGCGCGGTTGGGGTTACCGAGCCGCTGAAAGTCCTCGAAGGCCACGCGATAGGCTTCGGCGCCATCTCTGCGGCTGGTCTTCTCGCAAAGCTCCGCGTATCGGAGAACCATTTCCGGATCCAAGGCTTTCAGCCGTTGCAGTCTGCGAAACATTACAGCGGCATTGCTGATCTGCTTGCTCGCAATGAACTGAGCAAATAGTCGGCGAAGTAAATCCGTCGCGTAGCCACGCTGACCGAGTGACACGCTCAGGTCGGCAGCCTTCTGCAGCAGCTGCACATTTTCGGGGAGCAACTCGATGGCCGAGCGATACTGTGCGAGGGCAAGCTCCGGCTTCCCTTTTTCCAGGAGCTTCTCAGCGTGCTCAATAAATTTTGCTGGGTCGGCCATGTTTGCTGCGATTTTAAGCTGCAATTCCAATTGGCGCACATCTCGTTCGACAAAAAAACGTAACATACCGGGCCATTCAACCCGACACGGTCCCGACGAACCATCTGGTAAATATCCCTTGACAGTAGGTATGCTTTGGGCTATCGTTTTGCCTGAAAGTAGGTAAGGCGATGAGCCAGAAAACGAAGATGACGCGCTACACGCTAAAAGACTTTCAGGCGCAGTTTCCGAATGACGCAACCTGTCTGGAATGGCTATTCCTGCGTTTTTACCCGAATGGCACCGTGTTCTGCGAAAAGTGCCAGCGAGAAACCAAGCATCATCGCGTTGCGAGCCGTCCGTCCTACTCCTGCGATTACTGCGGCCATCACGTTCACCCGACTGCAAATACGATCTTTCACAAGTCGCCCACTCCTCTTACAACATGGTTCTATGCCATCTACTTAATGGCCTCGACCCGTTGCGGTGTCTCCGCAAAACAGATCGAGCGGGAAACCGGGGTCACGTACAAAACCGCATGGCGCATGTTCAAGCAGATTCGCTCCATGCTGGAAGATGATAAGAACCCTTTAGGCGGTCCAGACAAAGGCGTAGAAGCCGACGAAACGTATATGGGAGGCAAGCGCAAGAATGGACGCGGAAGGCCAATGCGCGGCGACAAGGTTAAGACTCCCGTGCTTGGCATTGTCGAGCGGCGGGGCCGTGTTGTGGCGCGAGTCATTGACGACACGACTGCGAAGACTCTATGCGGAAACGTGCGTAAGTACGTGTTGCCGTCCAGTACAGTGTTTACGGATGAACTAAATGCTTACAACACCGTCTCCGAGGGCCGTCGCTACACGCACCATCGGATAAATCACAGCTCCAAGGTCTATGTCATGGGAAACATCCACACAAATACGATTGAAGGATTCTGGAGCCTACTCAAGAACGGCATTCGCGGCGTCTATCATTCGATCAGCAAAGGTCACTTACAGTCCTACCTGAACGAATACTCGTTCCGTTACAACCGCCGCCATGACGTGCAGCCGATGTTTGTCAGCTTCCTGAAACAGATCGAGAAGCACGATGCGGCATCACGGCGCAGCCCCGTCGGGGTTTGTGCCGTGTTCGCTTAAATGTGACAACTGAGCACTAATATGGAAGCCCACGAAGCAACACTTGGAGAGACACCGCCACCTGATTTAGCGTCTCCCGGCCCGCTCCATGCAATAACGCAGGGCTGTTGGCCGGGTAAAATCCCCTCTCGCGCAAACGACCGAAGCAACTCGTTCGCCCTCTCTATTAACGCCGGATCATAGTTTTGAGATTCGCTCAAATCACAAATAAAGTTCTCAACTTGTAGGCGAAGAGGGTGCGGTTTAGGGGTTCGATTCCCCTTCAGTTCTCGCCAGAGCGCAAGAAGCGAAGCGATACCTAAAGATCCGACTACTATTTGCCACAATATTTCCGAGGACATTGATTTAGATAGACTCGCGAAAACAGCTAACAATGTTGTGAATACTCCCGACACAACACCCCAACGGTGCATAGATTTTCTCCTCTTATATGAAGAGGAGATTCTACGTTGTGCGCCAGTTTTGTAACAGGGGGTTCTGTGGGAGGAGGTTGCTTGACTTATTTGTTCTCGACCTTGCGGCTGACCTTCTTCAACGCGGACTCGAAGTCTTCCTGAGTGAACCCTTCGACCTTGGCGGGCGCTAAGTCTCTCACCGCACCACTTCGCTTTTCTGCCCTAATTTCATCGTCCACATGTTTCATCGCTTCCATCAGTTCGGGTTGCATGATGATTTCCTTAATCTTGGATGCTGGAACAACGGGTGCAATTCCCATATTTACGGTTTCAGCCAGCGTTGGAGTAAATCCTACCGGTAGATCCCAATGACCAATAATAGAACCAAAGAAAAAGAATCTCCCACTACCATGAATTACCGGCATGGGCGTATCGTATGCATCCACCTTTTGCGTCAGTGTACGTGTCTCGCGGACAAACACAGGTGAACCACTAAGACCACCTATCGACCGCGACTCAATCAGGTATGCATCAATATACTCATCCCCAAAAGGTATTTTCTCGTCTGGCATCATGGCGACGTTTCCAATTCTCACAATTGGCAGATTGCGCGTCGTTTCCGTCACCTTAGTGAATAATCCCGTAATGAAAACCTCGTCACCTACCCCAATACTGCTTTCCGCGATCCGTTCTTTATCTGCAAACATGGCAATCGGGATATGGCTCACATCCAACTCATACAGATGAGGCGGTGCAAAGAGTGTAACCGCCGCGTCAACCGTGCTCTTTTCTGTAGGGTGAAACCACCAGAGAGTATCAGCACGACCCCGCAGGGCTACTGCTGTGCCGTTACTGTGATTCGCACGAATGTAAAACTCGCTCCCTTGGAGATGCTCTGCAACGTGGCGAGCCGTAACTAAGTAAGCGAAGTGGTTATTCTGCGTCCCTGGAACTGTGACAATGAATGCGGTTCCTCGATACTCTGGGTCCGGCATCTCGCCAGGAATACCCACAAAGAGCACACAATTGCGGATTTGATCGGGTACGCGCATGTTGATGTCCTTTGGCTCCGTCAAATAGTAACGCGGACCATCTGCGAACCTTACATCAACAAGTGTGCTATTCATGCATACCTACTGTCAAGGGATATTTACCAACCATATTGACACTTCGCCTTTTATTCGCCAAACTAAGAGAGCTCTCGAAAGGTCGGCCATGGCTTTGACAAAGCGGCAGCGTCAGATGTACGACTTCATCGCTGAATTCGTGGAGAACAACGGCTACTCTCCTTCCTTCGAGGAAATCGGTGCGGCACTGGGCCTGAGTTCGCTGGCCACCGTACACAAGCACATCAACAACCTCGAAGCAAAAAAAATGTTGCGACGCGACTACAATCGCAGTCGCTCCATTGACGTGTTGCCACTCCCTGACGGAGTCCAGGACCGGGGCCGTTCCTCAAACGTCAGTTCACTTGAACTGCCGCTGGCAGGACGCATCGCAGCCGGCAGGCCGATTGAACAAGTGGAGAATCCGGAGACAATCTCGCTCACCGACTTCACGCGCGCCAAGGACGTCTTCGTGCTACAGGTCGTGGGGGAGAGCATGCAGGACGAACACATCGTGGATGGCGACTACGTACTGGTAGAGAAGACCGAAACGGCTCGTGAAGGCGAGATCGTAGTGGCGCTGGTGAATGGCTCGGAAACCACGCTGAAACGCCTGTACCACGCCGGAGATCAAATTCGCCTGCAGCCTTCCAATGCCGCCATGCAGCCCATCATGGTTCCGGCAGATTCAGTACGCGTGCAGGGACGCGTGGTGGCCGTATTGCGAAAGTATTGAACGAGCGGGCGCCAAAAAAAATAGCAAGCTCCCTATGGAAACGGGAGCTTGTTAAATTATTTCTTCACTGACTGCGAGCTAGTCGTGGACGCCGTCCATGAACGCGCGGAGCTTGCGCGAACGCGAAGGATGGCGCAGCTTGCGCAGAGCTTTCGCTTCGATCTGGCGGATACGCTCGCGAGTGACGGCGAAGGACTGGCCAACCTCTTCGAGTGTGTGCTCGCTGCCGTCTTCGAGGCCAAAGCGCATCTTGATGACCTTCTCTTCGCGCGGAGTGAGAGTGCGAAGAACCTGCGAGGTCTGGTCCTTAAGGTTCACGTTAATGACAGCCTCGGCAGGCGAGACTACGGCGCGATCCTCGATGAAATCTCCAAGATGCGAATCTTCCTCTTCACCTATTGGGGTTTCGAGGGAAATAGGCTCCTGCGCGATCTTCAGGACCTTGCGGACCTTGGCGACCGGGATATCCATGCGGCGGGCGATCTCTTCGCTGGTTGGCTCGCGGCCCAGTTCCTGCACAAGTTGACGCGAGGTGCGGATCAGCTTGTTGATCGTCTCGATCATGTGCACCGGGATACGGATGGTGCGGGCCTGATCGGCGATGGCGCGGGTGATGGCTTGACGAATCCACCAAGTCGCATAGGTTGAGAATTTGTAGCCGCGGCGATACTCGAACTTGTCGACAGCCTTCATCAGGCCGATGTTGCCTTCCTGAATCAGGTCGAGAAACTGGAGGCCGCGGTTGGTGTACTTTTTCGCGATGGAGACAACAAGGCGGAGGTTGGCCTCAATGAGCTCGCGCTTGGCATGCTCGGCATCCATGTCGCCTTGAATGATTTCACGCTGGGTGCGCTTGAGTTCGGAGAAAACGGCTCCGGCTTCGACTTCAATGCGCTCCATATCGGCGTGCACAGTGCGAATCTGTTTCCGGATTTCCTTCTTCTGCTCTTCGTTCTTGGTGAACTCGCAGCGCTTCTCAAGGTTCAAAACCTGGCGGTCGAGAGCCTTCATGTTCTCAACCGTTTTGTTGACCCTGTCAATGAGGCGCTTGCGTTCCTGATTCGTGAAACGCAAATTACGAACCGCGCGGCTGACCTCTACCTGAGCACGCCCAAGCCCCCAGTGAAGCTTCCGATAATCCTTCTGCTTTTTTTTGTCCTTGCCTGGAGGTCCGACTTCGGACATCTTGGCGGAAAGCGCAAGTCCCCTTTTGTAGTGGTGGCTGAGTTCGTCGATTTTTCCGGTGATTTCTTTGAGACGGCTCTGCAATATTTCGTCTGTGATCTCTTCTTCGTCGAAAACCACAACTTCTTTGGCAGAACGAACACCGCGCTTGAGATCGTCGCCGATGGCAAGGACCTCGTGAATGACAATGGCCGAACGGGACAGAGCCTTGAGAACGCGGATTTGTCCGCGCTCAATGCGCTTGGCGATTTCGACTTCCCCTTCACGCGTAAGGAGGGGGACGGTGCCCATCTCGCGCAGATACATGCGGACAGGATCATTAGTCTTTTCAAGCGCACCGGGAGTGAGATCCAGTTCTACATCTTCGGACTCCTCTTCGGATTCAAACTTCTTTTCCGAAGGAAGCCTGGTATCTTCAAGTACACTTATTCCCTGCGTTCCGATCATTCCGAGCAAGTCGTCAAGATCGTCGGGAGAGTTGATGTCATTCGGCAGGAGATCGTTCACCTCGTTGTAGGAGAGAAAACCTTTTTCCTTGCCGGTATCGATCAACTTTTGAATATCTTCGTATTTATCGTCGAGAGCCAAGAGCAATATCCTTCACTGGCGCCTAAGGCAGCCGAAAAAATCCTCGGTGGCGGCGAGCAATGCCCTGTGAATCAATAGCACGCCCAGCCGGTCGCGAACGGGACCGGAAAAGAGACACCCCTTTATCCTTTTCCACGCGGTACACAAGAAAACCCGCTCCGCTTCGGGCAAGTCGCCACACTGGCGAGAAGGCACATTATGCCTTTAGATGGCGGAAAGTCGTCCCGAGTTTCGGGTACTAAGAGATTTTTACAGGGAACCGGTCTGAAATCAAGGGGCAAGTATTGGGAGAGCTGAAGGGCTTAAGGCCCGAAGACCGCAGATCAGCAGCTTACGGGGTGATGAGTCAATTAAAAATTAAAAAAAGAATCTAGAATATGCGCCAGAGGCTCCTCTCTAAAACAGATAAAAAAGATACCATGGGGCAGTTTCGCTGAAGACAGCCCTTAAACTGAAGTTCACGTCAGAGCCCCGTTTCAGACGTTTTTCGCGTCGCGGAGACAGCGATCTACTTCCTGCTTCTCCTTATTCAGGCGCGCGACAGTGGCGTAGTCGTTGCTGCGTGCAGCTTCGGCGGTCTGTTGGACAAGTTCACGCTGTCGGTGCTTTAGACGGCGTATACGCAAAGCCCCTACGGCTCCGTGGAGAAGTTCGGGGGTGAGTTGCTCGTGATCTTTCATCAGAACAGACATGAATAGGGCGCGCTCTTCGTCGGGAAGCGGGACAGTCATCAAGTCGGCGCCTTCGGCAAGCCCTTTGAGAATGGCGTCAATAAGCGCCTCCGAGCGCAAGCCTTGGTGAAGCCGCTCGGAATTTAGCGTGTAATAGGCCTGCTCGGCAGGGTTGTAGACCTGCTCCTGCCCGTTGTCATCCTCGAAGGTGAACGCAAGTTCGCTGCCCGAACACAATGCCAGAATCAACACTTCTTCTGCTTCACTAATCTCAGGCCTGCAGAGTGCCGTCCCGGACCTCATTGCGTTGATTCGTTTTACTCTTCCGAGAATAGCTTCCCGAAATTCGTGAAATTCTAAACTTCCGTCAACACCAAGGCGTTGAGCAAGATCGTTTGCAACTTGAAGGCGCTCTGTAGGGTTCGATATTCGCTCGATTCGCGGTTTCAAGAATTCGAAAATCCTGATACGAGAATCCGCATTGTTTCGGGGGTATTTGGCTTTGGCGCGGTCACACAGAAACCAGAAATAATCACGTGCCCCCATCAGCGCGACCTTGTATGCATCCGTGCCCTTGCGACGGATGAACAGATCGGGATCATAACCTTCATCGAGCGTGAGCACTTTAATCGTGAAATTTTCCGCCACCAGTAAATCCAGCGAGCGCTCCGCAGCGGCCGCGCCAGCAGTGTCCGGGTCGAAATTCACGACAATTTTCTTGCTGAACCGCGCGAGCAGACGCGCCTGAGGTTCGGTGAACGCGGTACCGCTGGACGCGATGACGTTGTGATATCCAGCATTGAAGACAGAGATGCAGTCCATCTGGCCTTCGACAAGGATGACGTAGTCGAGACGGCGAATCGCCTCCTTAGCGAGGTGCAAATTGAAGAGGACACGCGATTTGCTGTAGATAGGCGTTTCGGGAGAATTGAGGTACTTGGGGCCGGATTTATCGTCGCTGGCAAGGCTCCGTCCAGTGAAGGCGATGACCTTGCCGCTCTCGTTACAGATGGGAAAAACGATACGGTTGCGAAATTTGCTGTACAGCGCGGCAGGCGCGGGCTTCGGAGCTTCACCATGGCGCGCCTCTTCCCTTTCTTTCCAGCTAAAGAGACCGCTTTCACGCAGAGAATCTTCGTCTGCTATGGGTCTTAGCTTATCGCGCAGGAGAAAACCAGACTCGGGGGCGAAGCCGATACGGAAGCGCGCGATGGCCTCCTCATCGAGTCCTCGACCACGCAGATACTCGCGGGCAGAGGCAGCCTCAGGACGGCGAAGCTGCTCCTGAAACCACTGACAGGCGGCCTCATGAAGATCGAGGAGGACGCTGCGGGTGCGGGCTTCGCGAGCTTCCTGCGGAGAGTTGAACTGGGCCTTGGGCGGGGTGATTCCGAGCTTCTGCGCGACAGCGCGGACCGCCTCGGGAAAAGTTATGTTCTCGATTTTCTGGACGAATGTGAAGACGTCTCCCGAAACTCCGCAACCGAAACAGTGGAAGTACTGGCGGGTGGCGTGGACGGAAAATGAAGGCGTCTTTTCGCCGTGGAAGGGGCAAAGGCCCGAATAATTCTGCGCCCCGGATTTGCGCAGCTTCACGTACTCGCCCACGATGCGGACGATGTCGGCCTGCTGCTTTACTGTATGGGCGAAGTCTCCGTGGTTAGCCACGGTATTAGTCTGCTCCCTTCGGAGTGATGCGTAGCGCTAGTGTCTGTGGAAAACCTGTGATTATGGGCCTTTTGGCCCTGCGGGGTTGTGCAAAAGTGTGGCGAGATTAGTGCAGGTAAATCTTTGCTGAATGTAAAACAGTTCAATCCAGAATCTTAGGATGGGAGCCATCCGCGGGCACAGGCGTCGTCCACTATGGCGACAACGGTGGACCATAGCTCGGGTGCGCCAATCCGGACGAGGTCCATGCGGGCGAGAACCTGGGCAGGGGTGACGTGGTGATTGCGCCAGGAACCGCCGCCGGTGCGGGTATTGAGCAGGAGCGGCTGCAGGCGGTCGAGAGCGTTGGCAAAGCGGGATTCGGGCGTCATGAAGGCTTCGAACTCGTCCCAGAGGGCGCGGAACTCGGTGGCCTGATCGGCGGGGAGGAGTCCGAAGAGGCGGTCGGCGGCGAGGCGCTCACGCTCCTGCTTGTCGGAGTTTGCGGCGGCATCGTAGGCGAAGGTGTCTCCGGCATCTATCTCGACCAAGTCGTGAATGAGAAGCATTCGCGTGACGCGAAGGACATCGACCGGGGAAGGCGCGTACTCGGCGAGAAGCGAGGCCATGAGCGCAATGTGCCAGGAGTGCTCGGCATCGTTCTCCTGGCGGCAGTCAGGGCTGGTGATGAGCGTCTGACGGAGGATCGTTTTGAGTTTATCTATTTCCAGGATGAAATTTAGCTGCTGCGAGAGTCGAGTCATGGGATGTATTCTAGCAGCCGAGTACCGCTCTTCTAAAGGGAGTGGAGACACTCCTGCCCTCTTTAGAAAATTGAGAGTGCCAAAAGGAAGTTGCTCATATTTTCACTTAGCTTCTACTTGCACTGCTGCATTCTTTTTTATTGCCTCTTGACAGTAGGTAACGACTTTCTGGGTAAACGGCTCAGTCCGAATATTATCCCGATGAAAATCGCCGGCTGCGGCCTGATCCACAATTTTTGCTGCCTGTGCGATTAACTCATCAGCTTTAGGGAAGCTCTGATTAAGTCCTTCTCTGCATTCCACAGGGCCAGTGTGTAAAGTTAATCCAGCGACTATGGATAAGATGAAGCAGCAGACACTGGCGATGACGACGGGGTTCGAGCGGTACACGAAGAAGACGAAGCGTGCGTTGTT
>Ga0183096_1000660_pt1 | contig 39460 bp, 33 predicted proteins | sample Biomet5_FD_127791 | JGI IMG/M metagenome (GOLD analysis project Ga0183096, IMG submission 127791) | Microbial communities from bioreactor (seeded with sewage sludge) at LBNL, California, USA - Biofuel metagenome 5 (version 2) (version 3) | ecosystem: Engineered > Bioreactor > Anaerobic >... | reverse complement strand
GAACTTTTGAAACGATAATGAGTGTATATGAAAGTCAAGCATTAGATCCGCATGTAAACAGAGAAAGGTTTAGAGATGAATGGATTGAATAATAATTGAATGAAGTGGGTTCAAAAAGAGTAACAAGAGAAGGAAATGAATCCTTAACCGATGACCAATGAAAGAGGACTGATTATTCCTTACTATCCTCGAAAAGCTTTCTAACCTCATCGATGTTTTCCGGCGGGCTGATCACAAGCAGAATATCATCCGCAAGAATTTTAGTTCCAGCTTCCGGCCCGGGAATGATTCTATGACTGCGTGAAATTGCAAGTGCAGATACTCCATAATTCTTCCGAAGATTCAGTTCCTCAAGAGTCATTCCTGCTGATTTTGAAAATTTTCCTACCCTGATACTCCGGATTTCTACATCTGCAAAATCAAGAGCCAGATCGCAGAGTTTTTTCCTGTGAATGCCAGGACTTCGAAGCATCTTATAATGGTCTGCACGTAATGTTGAAGTCAGAGAATTGATTTCACTGCTGGGAACTAGATATCTGTGAAGTACCCTTGTGAAAAGCTCTATTGAGCTTTCAAACTCATCAGAAATTACCTCATCTGCCCCAAAATCATAAAATTTATCCAGCTCACGCAGGAAATGTGTTCTGGCAATGATGTGGATTTCCGGATTCAACCTTCGGGCAGCTTCAATTATTCTTTTAGCACTCGGAGGATCACCTGCAGTCACGACAAACGATTTCGCAGTCCGGATGCCTGCATGTTCCAGGACAGTATTTTGAGCAGCATCACCATAAAAAATATGCTTTTCCCTCTGTTTTTCTATCTTTACGACTTCAGGATTCATGTCAATTACTATATAGGGAATTGAAGCTTCCTTTGTGGCGGTCACGACATTTTTACCGTTTATCCCAAATCCTACTATAATCACATGATTTTCAGGTTTCTCTTCAGGCTCGCTTTCTTTAAATTTACTGTACCAGCCTCGCTTTAATACTGGAGGGAGAGGTAAGAACTCGGCAAAAGTCGTAGTTCGATATCCTATACTCATAAAAAGAGGGGTAAGTACCATAGAAAGCACTGCCACATCAAGAAATTCCTGGTATATAAGAGAGGAGATTAATCCACTTGCAAGACCTACTTTTGCAACAATAAAGGAAAATTCCCCTACCTGTGAAAGGGAAAATCCGACCAGAATCATTGTATGCAAAGGAAAACCTATGAGAAAGGTGCTCAAACTGTTTACCAGAACCTTCAGGAGCAGCACAGCCAGGGTAGCAGCCAGGATCAAGAGAAGATGTTCTCTTAATATATCGAGATCAAGTAGCATCCCTATTGAGATGAAAAAAATACTCATGAACATGTCCCTGAATGGTATTAAATTCCCTAGAGCCTGAACCGAATACTCAGATTCCGAGATAATCAGGCCAGCAAGAAAAGCCCCCAGTGCCAGAGATAGCCCAACCATAGAAGTCAGCCAGGCAACAGAAAGCCCTATTACTATAACACTCAGGAGAAAAAGCTCATTATTCCGTGTCTTTGCCACATGGTACATGATAAAAGGAACGACATACCTGGCGCTTATTAGGGTAAGCACGATGAGCCCGAGCCCTTGCAGGATAAGCTCTAAAAAGGACTTTTCGGTCCCTGGGGTGCCTGCAAGGACCGGAATTAAGAGAATAATTATCACTGCAGCGATATCCTGAAAAATCAGTATTCCTAAGGAAGTTCGCCCGTGAAGGCTATAGATTTCTCCTTTTTCCTGTAAGAGTTTAAGGACAATTGCAGTGCTGCTTAATGCTACTAAAAGCCCAAGGAAAATTGAAGATTCTCTGGAATGTCCAAGCCAGAGGAATATAAGAGCAACAATAACTGAAGTTATCGAAAGCTGCAAACCACCTCCAAAAATTACAATTCTGCGAAGCTGTAAAAGGTCGCGAAGTGAAAACTCAATACCTATAGTAAAAAGCAGGAGCACGACTCCGATTTCAGCCAAAAGTTCGATGTTTTCTATTTCTCTAATCAATCCAAAACCGAAAGGTCCGGCAAGAATACCTGCAAGCAGAAAACCAATCAGTGGAGCTATCTTCAATCTGGAAAAAGTAAACACTACAGGAATAGAAAGCCCGAAAATGATCAGGAGGTCAGTTAGAAGGTTATCTGTCATCAGTATATAATGATTTTTTAAATAATATAAATTTCATTGACTTGAGCCTTTGAAAAAAAATGGCAGTGTCACGAATTTTCTGTAAATTCAAAGTCAAATTTTTATATACTGGGCATAATTCATTTCTCTTGATATTGGATTCTCAAACCACAAACTTATTAAGATTTCTAATTTTACAGAAATTAAGGCACACTGCCAAAAAAATAGTAACACATTAAAAATAATATGGGGGATGAATTATCTATCTTAACAAATAAAAGATTATGATAGACATTTTGAAAACATGAGATGTTTTAGAAAATTAAAGAATTACGTGGAGTATATTTGGATAAATAAGATATAAATAAACATATGGGGATTTAAAAACCACTTTTAGTCTTCATAGCTTAAAACAAAGTCTATTAAAAAGTTAAAAATTTACTCGAGTCTTTATTTCTCTCTGAAGACCCTGTTACTTTCCTGAAACTGCTAAAAAGAAAATCAATTGCTTTTCTGTCTCTTTATACATATATACCCTCTTTAAAAGAAGGAAAAAAAGGAATCCTAAAAAAAATGAATTTTTAAAAGAAAATCAAACAATTAGAAAGTGTAAAATCAAAAAAACCTTTTATAAAAAGGTATTTTTAAGTTTATTTCCAAAAAAAAAGGACTTTTAAAACTCTATTAAACAAAAGGTATTTAACAGATTTGTTTAATATGAATATTGACAAATTTAAGACATATTTTCTCTAAATAAGCTGAAAAAAGAGGGATTTAATTTCCTAAAACAGGGTTCATTTTATTGTACTCTGAAAGGCTGTTCTATAATTTTTCTTTCAGCTTTCACTGAGGTTTAAAATGTGAAATCTAAGATTATGAACTGTTTTAATGCATCTGATGAAGAATTTTCAGACTGGAAATGGCAGTACAGGCATAGAATTGAGACCGTAGAAGAACTTGAAAAATTGATTCAGTTATCAGAGACTGAGAAAGAAAATATAAAAAAAGCTCTTGAAGTTTTTCCCATGGCGATATCTCTTTATTATGCTTCTCTTATCGATCCGGAAGATCCTAACTGTCCCATCCGAATTCAGGCTGTACCCAGTTCAGCCGAACTTAAAAAATCCTCCTGAGAACTCGAAGATCCCCTATGCGAGGATAAGGATTCTCCTTCTGAAGAGAGCTGTATAACCCATAGATATCCTGACAGGGTGCTTTTCCTCATTTCAAACCGCTGTGGAATGTATTGCAGGCACTGTACCCGCAAGCGAAGAGTTGGAAACAGAGAGTACGACTACCCTGAAAAGGCAATCCGAGAAGGGATCGAGTATATCAGAGAACATTCTGAAATAAGGGATGTCCTGCTTTCGGGAGGAGATGCCCTGCTCGTTTCCGATGAAAGGTTAGACTGGCTCCTGGGGGAGCTCTTTGACATTCCTCACGTGGAAATAGTAAGGTTAGGTTCAAGGGTTCCTGTAACCCTCCCTCAGCGCATAATTATCCAAAGTCGTGTAAAATTCTGTGTCTAAAGCAAAGAAACCTAACTAAGATGAATGCCACAAGTATAGGTATCGAGACCAGAAATCCATAGAGTGGCATGCCTTTACTATAATTATATATTATTAAATACGAAGATATTTTTAAACAAAAATACCAAGCTAAGCCATAAAGAAATAATGCAAGGATCTTTTGACTTATCCATTTCCAGTTTTCTTTCTTCTGTTCGGACCTATCCCAAAACTCAAAATTGCTTATCTGAACCTCTGTTTTGAGACAGTCAATAGAGCTACTGATCAGGAAAGTAATTCTGAAATTCTTATCGATAATGGGAATAATAATTGGTTTTGGGATAGGCTCTTCTGTTGCTTTCTTATGTTCTCTTAAATAGTTGACTACCCACACCAAATCCAAAAAAGACAGAGCAAAAAACAACTTGATTAATGCTAAAGGATCATCAAACCTAAAAAACATTATTAGTAACGTAAATAATATAAATAAATCAATAATAAATTCTAGAAATGTACTTTTAACTTTATCTCCAATATTGTCTGACCAGTCCCACCAATTTAAACAGACAACAATAATAACAAAGAAAGCCATTGATGCCTGAAAAAAGTTAGAATTGTCAAAAGTAAAGGACAAAGGAGTTTCACTTGAAAAAATGTTTTTCGTAATTTCTACAAAACCAAATCCTAAAATAATTGCATAAACATTATTTACATAATCTTTAATAAACCGCTTTTCTTTTCCCACTTAATCACCTAATGGTCACGACGCTTAAACATTTTGATCTATACTAAATCTGTTATCTGTAGAACTGCCAAAAAATTAAAAAAAGAGTTTACCAAACGTATATAAATTTATCATCTTGTAAAGGGTACAGGAACAAATGCTTTCAGAAGAGTACAGTCTCAAGCCTGCAGTCCAGGCTGATGCCTCAGCAATGGCAACTCTTTACAGGCAGGAATTTAAGTTTTATCCCACTCCTTTGCACATGAAAAGTTATCTTCTAAAAACCATGGACTCCAATGTTCTCTATTTCCTTGTGGAAAAGCAAGGAACAATCTTGAGCCTTGCTTCGGCAGAAATGGACCCAAAAAACAAGTGTGCCGAAATAACCGACTGTCTGACAACTCCTTCCGAGAGGGGAAAGGGATTGATAAGGAACGTTTGAAATATAACTTCAAGTTTTCACTTCTGGAATTACTCTATAATTCCATTTTCCCAAATAATCATCAAATACAATTTTCATATTTTTCTTGAAGTTTTCACTTACTTTTCTTGCTGTTGCATAAACTTTATCCTTGATAGTTGAAAATACTTTCAATCCTGTTGATGTGGAAGTCTTATCAATAAGGCTTTTAACCACATCAATACTGCTGAAAACGGCACCTTTACAGGCAGATGTTACATGGCAGAATAACCTATGTTCAATTGGATTATATTTCGAAGTGTATGGTGGATAATGAGCCATTCAAATTTCAATTCCAATTTCATTTACCAGCTTTTGTAAGTCTTCCTTGAAAATATAATGTCTACTTGAGTTGCTTCCACCACCATCTGCAAAAGCCAAAATGCTATATGCATTGGGGTAATTTTCCTTGCCGTAATTTTCCCACCAGTATTTAATGCAGTCACAACAAAATTCACTCGTATCCTTACTGGTTCCTAAAGTGATGTAGCCTTCATTACGTTTCATATCGTATATGCCATGTGGGATTACAACACCATCTGAAAATGTACTGAAGTCGTGATCATATACTTTTACCGCTTCAGTACAATAAAATTTTCCATCTCGGTAGAAATTACCTATGAATTCTTTTTTTTACATCTATACTGATAATAGGATTTTCGCTGTTAGAGTATTCTTCTTTCAACTCGTTAATTCTCTCAAATTGCTTGTTTCTGTCTTTACAGTCCTTCATTGTGACAGCTTTTTTCATTTTTCTTTTTACAAAACCATGTTTCGTCAATAGCTGCTTTACTACATATGGTGATATATTCATATCTCTCGATTTGAAAGCATTTGAAATATCTTTAAGGGAAAGGTTTGTCCATTTTATTTCTTCATCCATAGGACTTCCAGCAGTATGATCTTTTAAGATCTCAAAGAAAACTTCATCGATATTTTCCACAGTGTCGATGATTTTCTTTTTACCTCCACCAGGCTTTCGAATCCTGTCATCTGGAGTTTTTATACCATTAATGATTTCATTAATTCCAGCCATGATAGTTTGGAAATGACAGCCAAGTACACTACTTATATACTTTTGTCCACCATGACCTAACTTCATTGCTTCTATGGCTGCGTATCTCCTTTTGTCTCTTTCATTCAAAGAATCAAAAAATGATTTCATTTGCTTTTCTGTTTCTTCCGGATATTTTTTGCGTAGCATTCAAGTAAATTCCTTTCTGGTTTGTATCAGTTAAAACAGAATTATCTTAAAGCAATGAAAATATTTGAATTTATATTTTTGTCATTCCTAAAAGAGCTCATCAAAGCCCTGGATAAAGAACTTTCAAAAAGAGGTTTCAGAAGCTCCTATACTCTCTGCAGGGCTTCATCTCCAGGAATAAACTCAGCTTTTGCTTCTCTCGGTTATGCTTACACAGGCAGGCTAGTTAACAACTGCAAGATTGGAAACGGGTTTGAAGACATGAACATCTGGTGCAAAGTGCTTAAGAATAACAGGTCAAAACAAAGAATAAACTAAAACAAAAACTGAAAGAAACAGGAAAGCTGGCAGGAGAAAAAGTCCATTCAGCCAAAAAACTTATTTGATTTTGTTTTCGAAACTCCATAGTGTTGAGTACCGTGATTAAAGAAGGTCTTGAGTATTCTGCTCAAGCCTGGTGGTAATTTCCTTTGCGGCTTGGGCTGTTATGTAGTCTATATAAGCTTTTTGTGAAATCAGGCCTTTTGTGGAGTACTTCAATTCCACATTCCCACTTATTAATTTTTCTCCTCCCCGAAAGCTCCTGTTTACGAAGGTTACCGTTACGGATCCTTCTTTAAATTGATCAAAATATTTTACGTCTCCTCCAGTTGAGGTATAGAAGAAAAGGATATTCAAATTTGAAAAGGCATAAACAGGCGTATAGGCCCAGGCGCGTTTACTGATATTAACCAGGAGGGCTTGAGAATTATACTTGTTCTTAATTTCGTCGGCGATTGATACCTCCATGCCTGCTTTTTCCAGTTCCATCTCTCAATTTTTTCTAAGGGTTTTCGAAATGTAGTCATCACCTTCTATATAGAGGCAAATCCTGCCTGAAAAGTCAATTTGAGGGTTGCCTGTGGAATCGAAAATTATCATAGAATTAGCTTTAGTCTCGCTTTGTGCCGCTTTGAAGTCCAGAATATAAAAAGAAGAAAAATAATTGTAAGAATAATTACCGCAAAAAAAGTCTTCTATTTACTACGATTTCTGTCATGCTTCTAAGAGTTATGTTTTGATCTTAAAAAATATGGATTGAAGAACAGTCAGAATCTAAACCAAAAATTTTGTTGAAAGTTTTAAATTTGGCTCTGAATCGGAGGCTTATTTGTCAAAAAAGATCTGAGAATCAGTATTAGGGCCGAATTCGGGCCGAAAATATAGATAACATCCAAAAACGAGACTCTGATAAAAATTAAAAAATAACGACGAGAGGGGGACTCGAACCCCCGGGACGCAGAGCATCACGGGATTAGCAATCCCGCGCCATACCGGGCTTGGCTATCTCGTCACAAAGGACTTCAAGAAGCACGTCCCCTTAAACGCATTTTATGTATTTAATCTTTTCCAGGGGAAGGGTTTCACAGGGACTATTTTACAAGAAATATAATAGTTATACTATAAAACTGAATCACCTGATATATTAAGCGATGAGCACGCCTCAGGTCGTTGAATCTTGGAGATACCAGGAGACTGGAACCTCTTCTCCACCCCGCAGCCCCGCAAGCGATAGTTGCCCACAGTAAGTCTGCTCCCTTCCGGGCCTCGACCGGTTTCCGCGGTTATGGTATGAAGACCTGCTCTCCAGCAAACCCGCATACCTGCTCCATCCAAGCAGGACGGGGCTTCTCCGTTGAGATTCCAGGCTGGAGTCCCTTCGACGCATCTTCCTTTGGCTTCGTCCCCCGCGTATCGGCGATTTCGGGTTACAGGTAACGCCGGGCTACCCAGACTAGCTCATCAGCTATACAAAGTCACTTGTAATATATAAAGATATGCCAGTCATATCCCTCCCGATATCTGTTTTTCATACTGGAACGTGAATGTTCAATCGGCCTTGAAAGAAAAAGGTAAAGAGAGTGAGACTATTGAGTGAGACTATTTTTTAAACGGCTTAGATAAATATTAAGATAGATTCAGAGGGACTTAATAAGAGGGGCTTAAAATATGTAAGGAGAAATAAATTACCCTATTTATTTATACGTTATTTTTCAAAATAATGTATAAATAAATCTGAAACAGCTATATAGCACACTAAAGTATCGGTAAAATGGGGAGAATTTGGGGAATTTCTATGAAATGTGGAGTTGCAATTGACCTTGGAACAAGTGGGTATCGAGCTCAAAAAATCGATCTTGATACAGAAGAGATCCGAAGAACAGTGATAACTTTAAGGAATCCTCTTCCCGGAGCTAACGTGATGGATCATATGGATTTCGCAATTCACTATGGTCAGGATCTCGCACATGGACTTTCTATAAATGCAGTAAAGAACCTATTTCAGGCTCTTGATGTGAAAAGCGAAGAACTTGAAAGACTTTCAATATGTGGGAACCCAATTCAGCTATCCATCTTTCAGGGGATAAGCATTGAAGACCTGGCCTATGCAGGAGAACGAAAGAAAAAGAAGTACAATATACAGGAGCAGGACAGAAGTGCGAGAATTGTACATAGCAGCGAAATTCCCGAGCTTGATGAATATGATTGTGAGATCGTAGTTCCTCCTGCAATAAAACATGAAGTCGGGGCCGATGCCCTTGCCCTGATAATAAAATCCGGAATGCTCGATAGCGACGAAATTTCAATTGCTACGGACTACGGGACCAATGCAGAGATGGCCCTCAAAGTGAAGGATATTATTTATACGGGATCTGCAGCTGCTGGCCCTGCCCTCGAAGGACAGCAGATAAGGCATGGAAACCTTGCGTCTCCGTACGTCATATCAGATTTTGAATTCGAGAATGGGGGGTTAAGGAACTACGTCCTGAGTGAAGAAATGAAACCAGTTCCCGGAGATATAATCGATCCGGCAACCGGGGAAATCCTTGAGGAAGGTCAGATCAAAGCCAAAGGAATCACAGGTACCGGGGTTATAGCTCTGATAGAAAAAGGAATTGAACATGATCTTATAGAGCTCCCAAGGATTAAAACTCCGGATGAGCTTATTCATCTGCAAAACCGGATGGATTTCTCTGAAAAAGACCTGAAGGAAGCCGGAAAAGCTATAGGCGCAATTCGTGCAGGGCATATTACTCTCTGTTCGACCGCAGGTATCGAAATGGCAGACATTGATACGGCTTATATGGCAGGTGCTGCCGGTACATATATGGATGCAGCAAAAGCCCAGAAAATCGGTTTGATTCCGTACGCAACAGGAAAGATTTCCCAACTTGGAAACACTTCACTTGCAGTAGCTCGTGAAATATTGCTGTCGGAAAAGAGATTGTGGGAACTTCAGGACATTGCAAGTCAGATAATAGGCACACACATAATGTTTGCGACTGCTCCGGAATTCCGGGACGTATATGTTCTTGAACTTGCGTACTGGGAAGAAGGTATGCCCTTTAAAATGTTCAAGAAATATCTCAAAAAGAAGGAGCTTCCAGGCCTGGGAGACCCAATACAGAATCCCATTATCGATAAACGTGTAGAGAGAGATATTCCAGTTCTTGGAGAAGAAGGGCTTCATGTACTTGAAAGAGTCGGAACCTACATGACTATGGTTGTCGATTGCCCCGAGTGCAAAAAGTGTATTAAAGTCTGCCCAACTGGCGCTATATCAATTGACGAAGAAAACAGGGTTATGATAAGCACTGACCTATGTGAAGGTGCTCATTGCCAGAAATGTATCCGAGCCTGCCCTCCAGAAAAATTTAACTGGGAAAATCTCGAGGTTTTCAAACAGAAGCTGCAGGAATAAAATGGTTCAGGATCTCTGGTCAGGCACCTTCTAAATCCCCAATGAAATCTGAAAACATAGGGCAATAAGTAGCTTATACAGACTTTAGAAGATCATTGGAAATAAGAAGAGATATTCGGAAATAAAAAGATATCATGCTGGCTAGAAAAAATAACATCCTGCAATTTCTTAAAAAGGTGAAAACTTAAAAAAGGTTAGAGGGAGTAAGTTAGAGGGAATAAGCCTCACGAAGTTTTGCGACAAGTACTTCAACCTGTTCCACTGCAGTTCCTATATATTTATCGGGATTTACGAGATTCTCGATATCTGTAGCAGTTAAATATCTTGCAATATCAGGAGTTTCCAGAAGTACATTTTTGAAATGCTGTCCTGTATCGTGGGCTTTCATTGCTGCAGTCCTCACGAGTTCATGGGCTTCCTGCCTGCCTACTCCTCTTTTTGCAAGCTCAATCATCACAGCCTCTCCCATGTTAAGGCCCCTTAGCAACTCCAGATTTCTCCGGATATTTTCAGGATAGAATCTCAGGTGTTCAATTACATTTATCCCTATCTTGAGGATGTGATCCGTAAGCACGCAGGCTTCAGGGAAAACTACCCGCTCGGAAGAAGAGTTGGTCAGATCCCTTTCATCCCACAGGGTATTGTTAAGGAGTTCGGGCTCGACCATGGCCCTTACAATTCTTGCAAGCCCGCACATCTGCTCGGACTTTATAGGATTGCGTTTATGGGGCATAGTAGATGATCCTACCTGCTTTTTTCCAAAACTTTCCTCAATCTCGGCAATTTCACTGCGCTGGAGAGTCCTGATTTCTATGCCTATCTTATCCAGAGTCGTAACCGTGTTTGCCATCCACATTACAAATTCAGCGTGCCTATCCCTTTGAATTATCTGGTTGGAAACATCCACAGCCCCGATTCCAAGGTACTGCATTGTAAGTTTCTGGACAAGAATCCCGGCTTTTCCAAACGCAGCCTGGGTCCCAACTGCACCTGTCATCTGCCCTACAGTTGCTCTTGGAGTGAGCTGATGGAGACGGTCCAGATGCCGTGAAATCTCCGAAGCCCATATGGCAAAACGCAGTCCATATGTTGTCGGAACTCCTATTTGTCCGTGAGTTCTTCCACAGCAGACCGTATTCTTGTGGGCTTCGGCCTTGTCAAGCAGAACCCCGAGAAAAGTTTTGAGTTTATCTTCCATAAGGTCGATTGCATCCTTTATCTGGAGAGCTGTTGCCGTATCTAGAATATCATTTGAAGTGGCTCCGAAATGTACCCATTTTCCAGCGTCATCTCTGCACTGTTCAGAAATCGCAGTGACCACAGCCATCATATCATGATGGATCTCTGCTTCAATTTCGTCAACCCTTTCAGCTTTTACGGAAGAGATACTTTCAGATATAATCTCAGCCGAATCTGCGGGGATCAAACCCATATCCGCTTCGGCGCGGGCAAGGGCCGCCTCGACTTGAAGGAGCTTGTTAAGTCTGTTTTCCTGGCTCCATACATGTTTCATTTCTGCTGTACCATACCGGTAGTCTATAGGATGAATCAACACATAAATCACCATTTATAAGACAAAGAAATTAAATAAACCTTAAAGAATTAAATTAATATGAAATTGGGCTTAGAATTTTACGGTTTTAGCGTTAAATAATGATTTTATCTGTAAATAATTATCATCGTTATATAATTTCAATGTTAACTTTGACACAGTCCAATGTCAACGTAATTACAGCCTCATCTTGGTTAAGCCACAGGGCAGAGAATAAACAACATAAGCAATAAATAAGCTTTGAGTTAGCAGGATAAGAAAAACGATGATTATTCTAAAAATAAAAGAAAGGAAGCTTGCAAACTCAATAAAAGACGGGCTTTTTTGATGAAAAACATTATATCCCTTAACATCCATTAAGCGGGCTATATACCTTATCAATATTGAAAAATAATAGCAGGTGACAAAAATGGGTCGTTTTCCAGAAGCAGAAGAAAGATTATTAAATAAAAAAATTTGCATGCGATGCAATGCAAGGAATGCAATAAGAGCAACCCGCTGCAGAAAATGCGGTTACAGTGCTCTTCGGGTAAAATCCAAGGAATCCAAGGGAGCATGATCTTTTTTGCAGGTGGAAGCACACCTTCAGAAAATCATTGATCAGGAAGGAAAAGTTCATCTTACCCTTATCGATCCCGCTTCCCAAACACCTGAACAAGCCGCTGAAATCGCCCTTGCAGCAGTTAAGGGAGGCACCGATGCCATCATGATAGGGGGCTCAACCGGAGCGTCGGGAACCCTGCTTGATGAAACCGTCATAAAGATAAAAGAAAAGGTAGATGTCCCAACCATTCTTTTTCCGGGAAGTTCAGCCGGGCTTAGCAGGTATGCAGATGCCGTATTTTTCATGAGTCTTCTGAACTCTAGAGATCTAGGGTATGTGATCACAAACCAGGTTCTGGGAGCTCCACTTGTATACCAGAGTCAGATAGAACCTATCTCCATGGCATACCTTATAGTTGAACCTGGAGGGACTGTTGGTTGGGTAGGGGATGCAAAACTAATCCCCAGAAATAAACCTGAACTTGCCGCAGTATATGCCCTTGCAGGCAAATACCTCGGCATGCATTATACCTACCTTGAAGCCGGGTCCGGAGCTGACAAGCCTATCAACCCTGAGATGATAGGAGCAGTCAAGAAAGTTCTAGGGGAAAACAAACTCATTGTTGGCGGTGGGATTAGAGACGCAGAGGCTGCAAAACTCTGTGCGTCGGCAGGTGCGGATATGATAGTTACCGGCACCGTTCTTGAAGAAGTAAGGGACGTTACTGCAAAAGTGGCTGATCTTGTATCAGCCATAAAAAGATGAACTCTGAAAATAAGATTCCAGATGTGCTGCCTGCTTTTAAGTATGAAAGGACTTATTTAAGTCTTATTTAAGACTTGTTTAATATTTATTTAATATTTATTTAATATTTATTTAATATTTATTTAATATTTATTTAATATTTATTTAGTTCTGCTATTCTTCTAAATTACTTATTTTTTTCAGGGTACCTTTCTCCGAAGCGCAGGTTTTAGCTCTAAATTGATGCGTGGCATGTTTCAGAAAGTTTTGAGTTCCCCTAATTAGTTTTTAAGACTGTCAAGGTTAAATTACAGCAGCCGATTGTAATAAATAGTTATAAGGTAATATCTGACTCCTATTTTAGTATAAATTATACTGGCGCAAAAGCATCCGAAAATTGCAGTGAAAAAAGCAAGTTATCACGCGCAATTGGCAGAATTGCAGAACAGATTTCGGGTCAGGCATTAACTTACGATTAACACTAAAAGGTATGATTATGCTCAGAGTTTCCAACCTGGTTAAAGATTATGAGGTACGTTCTGAAAAGATAAGAGTGCTGGACCATATCGACTTCGCGGTGGAGGATGGAGAAATCCTCGGAATAACAGGTCGAAGCGGAAGCGGAAAATCGACATTGTTGCGCATCATCCGGGGAGTTGAGCCCTTTCAGGAGGGAACTGTGGAAGTAGATGGTGAAATTATAACGCCTGCTTCAGGGATTGAAGGGGAAAAATTTCTGAAGAGCGTAAGCGCTATACACTTACAGCGAAACTTCGGGCTCTGGAACGGGCCTGCGATTGAAAATATTATACGAAAGCTGAACTACCTTCGAGTGGGGCATGAAGCCCTTCCACGGAATGAATATCTTCCGCACAGTGTAGATAATGATTACGACGATCTGTTTAAAGAAGCAATGGAGTATCTAAAACTCGTGGGCCTGGAGGATAAGGCGCTTCATTCCACTAATCTCCTGAGCGGGGGAGAAAAACAGAGAGTTGTAATGGCAAGGCAGCTTGCCGCAAAGCCAAGACTACTTCTCCTCGATGAACCTGTTACAATGACAGGACCGGATACAAAACAGGAAGTTCTTGATGTAATAAAGAGCCTGAAAAAGAAGTTGAACATCCCAATTATAGTAGTTTCTCACCTTCCAGAGATTCACGCTTATCTTGCCGACAGGCTGATTTTCCTTGAAAACGGGAAAATTGCAGCCGACGGAGAACCTTCTCTGGTACTTAAAAATTTCCTCAGTGATATGAAGCCAAAGGAAAAGCTTGCGGAACCCGAGAAGAAAGAGGTCTGCATCAAAGTTAAGGACATTTCAAAACGCTATTCCATCATCAGGATGGGAGAAGTCCTGAATATCAAAGATTTTTCTCTCGATATTTACAGAGGAGAAATTCTGGCTTTTATCGGATCCTCGGGAGCTGGAAAAACAACCCTTATGAAACTCATGGAAGGGCTCGTAAGGCCAAAGAGCGGAACAGTCGAATATCTCTGCAAAGGAGACTGGGTAGATGTCACCAGGTATAGTGAAAAACGCATGGAACTCCGTAGGGTCATGAGTATTATGAACCAGGAATTCTCGATGTCCGTGAACTCCACAGTAAGGGAACAGATTCGGTTCAGGCTAAGCATGAAAAAGCAAGGTGCAATTGAATACGCAAGGGGTAAAGCCAGGGAAATGGGGCTGTCTGATGAGACCCTTGATACTATATACCGCCTGCCTGACATGCCAAAAGAAGAGAAAGAAACCGCACTGCGGGAACTCAATCTGAATGACACAATCTATTCTGAACTCTTTCCGACGATTCCAATAACTGATGTTGACACCTATGCAAGGCCAGTGTTTGAAGCCCTTGACCTGCCGATGGAAATTCTTGACAAAACTCCTTACCAGATTAGTGGGGGCGAGCATGTCAGGGCTTTCATTGCCTTAAGCCTTGCAACTTCTCCCGAGTATCTTATGCTTGATGAGCCCTTCGGAGACCTTGACCCTGTAACTCTCAGGGATGTCACAAACTCTTTAAAAAGAATCAACGAACGCTTTGGCACGACCATTGTGCTTGTAAGTCACCACATGGACTTTGTTCGGGAAGTTGCTCACAGGGCTATATTGATTGATAACGGAGCCCTTGTACTGGATGGAGAGCCTGCAGAAGTCTGTCAGGAACTGATCAACAGGAGCAATGCCCCTTACATGGAACACAGCCTGGAAGACCTTGTGGAAGGCGGTTTGGAGACTAAGTAATAAACAGCCAGAAAGAACAGCCAGAAGGTTTTTTGGAAACCGTTGTGCTGCAACCGTTTCGCCGTTTGATCACGCCGACCACGTTGTTGCCGGAGTTTTCGGTCAAGCCTTTTTTCAAAAGGGTTGTGATCACGCCGATAGGGTTTGGGGATAAGGTCCTCAAACTCAAACGCAACCGTTACGCCAGTTGATCACACCAACTATGTCATTTTTCTGGGTTTTTGCTCAAGCCTTTTTTAAAAAGGCTTGTTTTTAATCCATTTTTAGTATCCACAGGTCTGTAATTTCTTCATGTCTTTGCAGCATTGTTCAGTCAACCTTATTTTCCTCTCGCAGCCGGTCCCATTCTTCGTTCCCGAATTTTATGTACAGGCTTTCAGGCACAATTGGTTTTTCAAGTTCCTTTATGGTTTTTTCTGAGAGTATCTGGTTCTCTACAAGTTCTCTTCCTGCGCATCTGAGGGCTTTTTTATACTTTCCCAGGAGGGGTTTTAGCATGATATTGTTTTTGCCCCTGAATATTTCTCCTTCTCCTCTGTAAATTTCAGCAACGAGTTCAGTGTGAAAAGTTCTTGCAAGTCGCTTGAAAAAAAGGCTTTCAACCTCAAAGTTTATCTGGCCCGGCAACCCGGCGTTTGATATCACGGCGAGTTTTGGAAGCTTTTCATAGCGTTTTGCGTGCCTGTACTCTCCCATTTCGTCTTCTTCAAAATGAGGCACAAGCACAGGAGTAAGTCTATCTATAAAGTTTTTCATAACAGCCGGGATATTATCGAAATACACGGGACATGCGAATACTGCGATATCTGAAGCTACAAATTTGGGAAGCAGATCATCCATATCGTCCCTGATTGTGCAACTTCCAGGGGTTTTGAGCCAGCACTCGAATTTTCCCTTGCAATATCCAATTCTTTTTTCTATCAGGAAAATGTTTTCGGTTTCTGCCCCGGCTTCTTCTGCTCCTTTCAGGAATTCCTCTACCATAATTAGAGTGTTTCCTTCCCTGCCCTTATGGCTCCCGCTGAATACTGTTATTTTTATGTGTAATCCCCCTTTCCCATTGAATAAAGAACCTCTGAGCTTAAAAACCTCTGAGCTGAAAAGAATGTTTCCAACAGCCTTTCTAACCATAGGCTAATTATACAGTTATTAGGCTAGTTATTCAGTTATTAGGCTAATTATACAGTTATGCGTTTTTACTTATTTCCTTCCAGTCACGCCTGCAATGAGATTTATTTTCCTTTCGCTCATCCTGGAGTTTTACTACAGCCGTATCATCTAGCATTTTCAGCTTTTTTTCGTTACCGCCTTCAGCAAAATTTTTCCCAATAGACCAGGCTTTGCCTAGGTGCTCACCTATTCCCCAGTAATTATTATCATACATGGAAAAAACTATAGGCTTGATCTTCTCGATATCAGGAATTTCATTACAGAGATATCTTTCCTCTGCATAACTTTCAACAATCTCCCCTATGAAAACCTCACTTGCGCCTCCGAGTTCCAGAATGTCTACAAGACTGCACTCAAGGTTCACAGTACATTCCCGGATCATCGGGGCTTTTTCAAGTTTTCCGTAGAAGGTTTCGAAAATTTCGGATTTATCCGTTCTTTTTCCGGAGACTATGCCGCAGTAGTCCGTAACTTTCACCATGTCCTGAGAAGGAATATTTACACTGAAGCACTGGTTTTCCCTGATTCCTTCATTTGTATGGTGCATTTTCCCAAGGGTCACCGCGATCATGGGAGGGCTTGCCTGTATGACTCCGCAAAAAGCGACTGTCAGGTAATTCGGCTTTCCGTTTACACGAGCCCCTACGAGGGTAGTGGGCATAGGGTAAAGAAAATTTCTGGCTCCAATAGCCTTTTTCTCTCCAATCTCCGTATTTTAGTCCTCCTCAAAGCTGCGCAGATCAATCTTTTAGCACCGGCTTAAATTAATAGTACCGAATTCTGCCGGAAAAATTAAATTGAAAATCCTATCTTCATTTATTTTCAAGATACATAATTAGTATTCCGGTTTTTATTAATATATAAATTAGGACATAATTGTTCAGAGAAAATAATTTCCTGTATAAGTTTGAACGCAAGAATTATGGTAGGGGGTCTCCACCCTTGATGCCGTAACTCTGTTTGAAACTTCACGTAAGCCGAGCTTCAATCTTCAGATACAATAGGTAAATACAGAATACGTTTGCGAATAGTTAAAGTTAAAAAATGTTTTGCCCGGTTCTATTTTGTTCGGTTTCGTTTTGTCAGTTTTCCGAAACCTCAGTAAATATTAATTCCCGAATATACGATAAATTGTTTTTAAAAGAACAGTATAAACGCGGATATTTCTTATATATGCTAGCAATATACATATAAAAAATGAAGAGTATGTATAAGTGTCATGAGTTTAGAAAGAGGATTGTGTTGCCCTGAATTCTTCAAATGATTTAAAGCGCTTAAGTTGCCTGAAATTGCTGAACATTAAAATTTGCCTCTTTAGACTCTATCTCATACCCTATTCAAGCCCAGTTGCATAACATTGAAACGCAATTAGAATATGGAGGGGAAAGATTTTGAGTAAAAATATTGCTGAAGACTCCGGACCTTCTTTAAAAGCTCCGCAGAGTCACCAGATCTCTGCCGTGTATGAGGACGCCGAAGGATTGATAGAACTACTTGTTACCTATTTTAAGGAAGGACTTGAAGGGGGAGAATATTGCTTATGGTTTTCCCCGGATAAACTGGTCGCTGAAGGGGCAAAAAATGAACTTATGAAGGCAGGAGTGGATGTCGAGTATTATCTCACTTCCTCTCAGTTAGAATTTCTGTCGGCTAATCCGCTCCCGGAAGATCTTACTCTTCTTGCGTCAGCAGTAAAAGAACTCGCCGAAAAAGGATATGGGAAAACCCTTTCTGGAGAATTTTCAGGGTTTAGAACAAATTTTGAGATTAAAAACTCTGGACATTCTCTTAAGCCCTGTCTTGAGACGTGTGGAAAGGTCATTGAAACAATGGCTTTGGAAAAGAATAAAAGTATCACACTTCTCTATACCATTCCTCTCGAAGAACTTTCAGGTAGAGTCCTTCTCGAATTAATGGAGGAAAGCTACGTTTTTACCAAAAGAAAAGGGAAATTGGAGAGTTTGAGAAGTCTGGACGAAAAAACAGAGTTGAAAAATAATTTTCTCAAAGTGAAAACAGATATGGAAACCTCAACCTGGGCCAAAAACGGGCTGATGGTCAACATGAACCATGAACTTCGGACCCCCCTTAACTCGGTAATAGGTTTCTCCGATTTGCTGCTGGAAGGAGCTTTCGGGTCCCTGAACACGAGGCAATCAAAATATGTAAGTAATATTCTCATAAGCGGGAAAAACCTTCTGGAAATTATCAGCGATCTACTTGATATCTCAAAGCTCGAAGATGGGGAAAAGAGCCTTAACTATGAAGATGTAGATATTTCCAGCCTTCTAGGAGAGGTAAGAATGAGTCTTCTTTCATTTGCCTCAAGTAAGAAAGTCAGTGTAGAAGTAAAGGTCGATGCCTCTCTTGAGAACATTCAGGCTGACAGGACAAAGCTGAGACAGATTCTGTACAGTCTAATGAATAATGCTATAAAACTCACTCCTGAAAAGAAAAAGGTTACTGTAAGTGCCCTCAAAAAAGAAGGGATGCTTGAGATTAAAGTTTCTGATAGCGGAATAGGGTTGTCAAAAGAGGATCATGAAAGGATGCTTATGCCTTTTATTCAGGCAGATTTTTCTACAACTAGGGGATACGGTGGAACTGGACTTGGACTTTATATTGCTAAAAACTTCGTAGATCTTCATGGAGGAAATCTCTGGGTTGAATCAAAGGGAGAAAAAGGCAGCACGTTTATCGTTACTCTTCCGATAAATAGGAAAGAAATAATTTGAGAGGAGATTAGCTAAAACCAGGACTGGTAATCGTTTGCACGTTTTATACAGATATAATCAAAAAGATTGAGTGCAGCCTGAAACTGCTCCGTATGTTTCAGAAGATCTATCTGAGCTGCACCGCCTTCAAAACTTTTTTAAAACTCTAAGATGTTAATTTCCAGGAGCTTTTGTTCCCCCTAAAAAACGAACATGATATTCTTTGAATAACATGCACAAAAATGAAAGTGCTTGCAGATGGCACATTTTCATGCTAATGTTCATTTTCTGCTCTGTTTCTTCTTTCTGTAAACTAGTATGCCTGCAACGGTGATGACAACAAGTAATAAGCTTGGGACAAGCGTGCCCGAACTCCCGCCCTGAGTTCCCTCAGTGGACTGAATATATATATTGCTTACTATATTCTCATGCTTATTTATTCCGTTGCCGTAATTTGCTGAAAGTGTTAGATTTATAGGTTCGTAGGGGTCCCTTCTGCCATTGGATAAATCGTTGTCTGCAACAGCATTAAATTCAATTGTAAAAAGCTCATCCGGATTCATTGGTCCTATGAAATACTCAGCGGGGTAAAATATAACGCCTTCAGCTTCAGGTTTTATGCTTACAGAGCTAAACTCGTTAGGGTGAGTATTAGCTACATCGAACTCAAGGGTAGATTCACCGTTTACTATCTGGAGCTCTTTTGAGGGAATTACCTTGACATTTGAAGAATCGACCTTGAGAGGAATATTCTTTCTGCTGTTGTAATCGAAGGAGTTCCCCTCTATTGCAAGTTCAAGGTTATGAGTTCCTTCTGGGGTATCTTCTGCAACTTTAACATTGAAAGTCAGTTTGATACTATCTCCAGGCCCTAGAATGCCCATCTCTTCATAAGGAGCGTCAAGAACGATTATCCCATCAGATAAAGGTCTTAAAACCGCAGCCTGAATTCGGGCATTGGTATCAAAGTCGCTTCCATCAATAGTGACAGTAGGATTACTTGCAGTGTTTGTAAGAGTTACCGTGACAGTCCCCCTGTCTCCGGGCATGAAAACCTCTGGGTCCGAAGCAACTTCCTTAAGTTCAACTGTACCTTTGCTGTTAAATGTTTCAGTGCCTATTCGTATGTCAAAGCTTTTCTTACTCCAGGGACTGTTTTTACCGGTTTTTGTTCTGATGTCAATGGAGCGGATTCCTTTCTGCGCATTTTTGTCTACAAAAAGGTAAAATTCCTTTGTAGCAGTCCTTCCAGGATTGAGGACTCCAACATTCTGTAGTGCATTTGCTTCTGAATCAAGAGAAAAAGGATATTGAGGTACAATTTCTATGTCGACATTGTCAGCTTTATCTCCACCAATGTTTTCCACCTGAACAGTCAGATTCAGATATTCTCCTATTTTTGCAGGATAGGGATTTGTTTCGACTATTGTAACTTTCAGATTGGCTCCCCCAACAGCTGCAGAGGCAGGGGCTGCAAAAAACGAGGAAACTAAAAGCCAGGATAATACAAGAGGGACAAGTGAATTTTTGATTTTTGTCATTCTAATTCCACATCCCGATTAGCTTGAGTCTTGAAATATAACACCCGAGATTATTCCGTAATAACACCCTGGATTATTCCGTAATAACACCCTGGATTATTCCGTATTCTGAACTATTCCATCCTTTACGAGCACTATCCTGTCTGCATATCCTGCAATTTCCGGATCGTGAGTAATCATTACAATTGTTCTTCCGTCTTCGTTGAGTCTTCTAAATATATTTAGAATTTCACAGCCTGTCTTCGAGTCCAAATTCCCAGTGGGCTCATCTGCAAGGAGGATCGCAGGGTCATTGATAAGCGCTCTGGCGATAGCAACTCTCTGGGATTGACCGCCTGAAAGCTCACCTGGCTTGTGGTGCATTCGATCTTCCAGCCCCACGAGTTTAAGTAATTCCTTTGCTCTTTCATGAGTATCGACTCCACTCCTTGCGTTGGCATAGGTGGGAAGCTCAACATTTTCAAGAGCTGTAAGCCTGGGGATCAGGTTAAATGTCTGAAAAACAAAACCGATTTCTAACCCTCTTAGCCTGGCAACTTCCTTGTCAGATAGTTTATTGATATCCAGACCTTTAATTATGATTGTCCCTTCAGTAGGCCTATCAAGAAAACCTATAAGGTTCATAAGTGTGCTCTTCCCTGAGCCAGAGGGTCCCATTATGGCAAGGAATTCTCCCTCCCGCACTTTAAGGTTTATATCATGAAGAATTGGAACCTCCAGACCTCCAAGAGTATAGCTCTTTTTGACGTCAATAACTTTAATTATGGGAGTCGCTATCCTATGTGTTTTGTCACTCTGTAGATATCTCGAACGGCCCAATTTACATTTAAACGATTCTTCGTTTGAATTAACGAGGCCTTCTCCAGAGGGCAGTTCTACTTCAAGTGTGGAATTTTCGGTTTCTGCCTCCAAGGTTAAATCTCTGAGAGCAGAAACGTCTTCAATCGAAATCTTCGTTTCCATATCTACTCCTCTGTTTTTTAAATGCTCAAATTATTTCATATATATTCTGGATATCATACAATATCGCCTAATATGATTTTTATGTTTTATATGTTAACAGTAGAGTGATTTTCCAGTTCTCTAAATTCGTGAAGTGGATCCGTGGAGCTACTTGTTATGAAGTTATTTTGAAACCATTTTTAGCCAATCAATATCTAATGGAGCTGATCAAGAAGAAAGGATTGAATAAGAAAAGGGCTATTCTCCAGATAGGGTAACCCTATTCAAGGGACAGATTCTTATTCATACCTTAAAGCATCCACAGGATTCATGCGTGCAGCTTTTCTTGCAGGATAAAGACCAGCAGTTATCCCAACAAGAACCGAAACTGCAATCCCTATTTCAATCAATGTTAAAGGGAAAACAGGAGGAAGTTTAAGGGTAATTTCAAGAGCGTAAGCTCCCAGACCACCTATTACAGTACCTACGATTCCCCCAAAGGAACTGACCATTACAGATTCCAGCAAGAAAAGAGATAAAATATTAGAATTGCTGTAGCCTACAGATTTCATTATCCCTATTTCTCTGGTTCTTTCAGTTACGGTCACAAGCATAATATTCATAATTCCTATCGAGCCCACAAAGAGAGATATTAGGGCAAGAACGAGCAGGAAAGAACTCAAAGCGTCTCCGATTTTTCCAGTCTGCTCAAGAACTTCCTCCTGATTAAAGACGTAATAGGGTTTTAAATCTTCATCATCAATATCTCTTTCCGGGACTCCGAAGTTCCTGGCTAATCTGCTATCCACGTCATCTGAAATATCACGAATTTTCTCAGGACTGTCTGCCATCGCAAGGAAAGCTCCATAGTCTTTTTCCCCTATCATCTCATTCATTGTAGAAACGGGAATGAAAACTGTCAAATCATAGTCACTGTCCTCACTCACAACAGTTGGCTCGGAATTTTTCAATATTCCTTTTACCTTAAAACTCTTCTTCACAACCGTACCGTTCTCCTGTCGAAAAGCGATCTCTATGGTGCTCCTGTGGGATATATTCTTACTGAATTCATCATTTGCAATATCATATCCAAGAACAGCCGCAGCGCTATCTTTGTCCGTCAGGAAAGTGCCCTCTTCCATTTGCAGTCCCTGGATTTCCTGAAAATCTTTGTTAACTCCTGCAATATTCACATTTTTAGTTTCAGAAAGATATGTGAGATCCCCACTCATTGATTTTCTTGGAGATACCCCCGAAATTCCTGGCGTATTCTTCATTAGGTTGTACTCGTTATCAAAGAAGAGATTTGGCTGCTCGCTAGCTGCGATAATAAAATTAGAGCCTACAGAAGAGATCTCATCAGTAAAAAACTGGTTAAAACTGGCACCAAGAGATGCGTTAACAACTACTGCAGCTATGCCAATTACTATCCCCAGTGTTGTAAGTGCAGACCTTAGCTTAGCACTACCTATACTTCCAGCTGCTATACGAGCTGCCTGTGAAAATTTTATCATATTTTCCCCCACAAATATGATGTCAGCTAACCTTTCTTTAATTATTGTTTCCTTCTTCTGTAGAAAAAGAAAGCTGCAGGAACAGAGATTATGATAAGTCCACCTGCCAGTACGGCTGTTGAATTAGACTCAGGTGACTCTGAAGTGTTTATAAATTTCAGGTCTCCTACAGTATTTGCGTGTCTGTTTATTCCGTTGTTGTAGTTTGCAGTGAGGCTCATGTTTATTTCTCCTTCCTTACTGGTACTCCATATATCGTCTGCAACGGCATTAAATTCAATCGTAAAAAGTTCGTCTGGATTCATTGGCCCTATGAAATATTCCGCAGGGTAGAAGGTGATGCCCTCAGCTTCAGGTTTTATACTTACCGAACTAAACTCGTTCGGATGAGTGTTCGCTACGTCAAACTCAATTGTAGATTCACCATTTGTCAGTTGAAGTTCTTTTGAAGGAATCACTCTTATGTTTGAAGAATCGACCTTGAGAGGAATATTCTTTCTGCTGTTGTAATCGAATGAGTTCCCCTCTATTGCAAGTTCAAAGTTGTGAGTCCCTTCTGGAGCGTCTTCTGCAACTTTAACATTGAAAGTCAGTTTGATACTATCTCCGGGTCCCAAAAGACCCATATCTCCGTAAGGAGCATCAAGAACGATTATCCCATCAGATATAGGTCTCAAAACCGCAGCCTGAATTCGGGCATTGGTATCAAAGTCACTTCCACCAATAGTAACAGTAGGATTACTTGCAGTGTTCTTAAGAGTTACAGTGACAGTCCCCCTGTCTCCGGGCATGAAAACCTCGGGATCCGAGACAAATTCCTTAAGTTCAACTGTGCCTTTGCTGTTAAATGTTTCAGTGCCTATTCGTATGTCAAAGCTTTTCTCACTCCAGGGGCTGTTTTTACTTGTTTTTGTTCTGATATCAATGGAGCGGATCCCTTTCTGCGCATTTTTGTCTACAAAAAGGTAAAATTCCTTTGTAGCAGTTCTGCCAGGATTGAGGACTCCAACATTCTGTAGGGCATTTGCCTCTGAATCAAGAGAGAAAGGATATTGAGGTACAACTTCGATGTCAACATTGTCAGCTTTATCCCCTCCTATGTTTTCGACCTGAACGGTTAAAGTCAGGTATTCTCCTATTTTTGCAGGATAGGGATTTGTTTCGACTATTGTAACTTTCAGATTGGCTCCCCCAACAGCTGCAGAGGCAGGAACTGCAAAAAGCAAGAAAATCAAAAGCAAGGAAAAAAGAGTTGCTACAGTAATCTTCTTAATCATTTCCATATACTTGCACCTTCAATTGTATTGAATTATTCTATCTTTTACCAGGATAACTCTGTTAGCATATTTTGCAATTTCAGGGTCGTGTGCGACGATTACTACTGTTCTCCCTTCGTTATCCAAATCCATAAATATACAAAGGATTTAGGCTCCTTTTCTGGAGTCAAGGTTTCCACTCGGCTCATCCGCAAGAAGGATTACAGAATCATTAATAAGCGGTACAATTGAAACCCTCTGTGACTTCCCTCCTGAAAGTTCTCTTGGTCTGTGATGCATGCGGTTATGAATTCCCATAACTTTAAAAAGTTCCCTTGCACGCTTCGTTGGATCAATATTGATTCTCGAATTAGCAAAGGTTGGGAGCAAAACATTCTCAAGGGCGGTCAGGCGCGGAACAAGATTATAAATCTGAAAATCAAAATCAATTTCAAGCCCCTTAAGGCGGGTAAGCTCTTGATCCGCCATTCTATTGAGGTCACGCCCCCTTGCTTGACCTTCAGTAGGCCTGTCAAGGCAATCTATAAGGTTCACAAGAGTACTTTTTCCTGAGCCTGATGGGTGGTCCATTATAGACAGAGGTTCTCCTCTCTCAGTTTTGAGATTGATGTATGAGAGCACGGGAATTTCCAGACTTCCAAGTACATAGCTTTTCCTGACATTGGAAATCTCGACAATAGGGAATCCATCCTCAGGTAAACTATTTTTGATAATATTCATACCCCCTTTCCCAAAGTTACTGAAATGTGATGAAAGAATTACATTGAATATTCTCAATGTTTTTACTCATTATGTAAAACAGTCCATTTTAACTTATGCTTTCTTAATTTCCGCCTAAAGAGTCAATTTGAATGCATGTAGCTACTGATTTCTAATTTTGAAAGTAAGAGTCACAAACTATATTTTCAAAATTGGAGCTCTACATATGGTTTTGGACTTTTTGACGAATTTTTTCAGTATAAAACGCGGTTCTTTTCCAAAAATTTCTGTAAACAGAATCTACTAAAATGGGAGCAGTGAGAACAGATAGCTGTAACTATTTCATGAGAGGAGAGGCTTTTCCCAGAAAATTCATAATCTCATCCCGGGATTTGTTCTAATAAATTTATACTGCTTTTATATTACATATTTTCTAAAAAGACGATGGTAGAATTAAAATGGCTGCACCAGACATTTTAGAGAATTTCTTCTTTGTACCTGTGAAGACAATTAAATATTTAGATCTAAGTGGGAATAAATTTTAAACTTTTGAACATAATATAAGTTAAAAAAACATATATCTGTATGTGAAACCTTTACTCTAAACATTTAAGAAGTATTATTTATAAGAAGATGATTTTCTATTGAGTTTATATAATTTAATATATATAGCTATATACAGTCACTGTTAGCTAAAATTTTTAACGGTAGATCCTGAAATAAGAGGAAATCCACCACATGAATCTTATTAAGTGGCTGACAGTAGCCATGTGATTTGGAGGTTTGATAGACGAAAATTATATCAAAATTGAACAGCGGTTGCAAATAAAATTGCTATCTACAGTATGCTAGTATCGATTTCGAAAATACAAAATACGGAGGGAATAAACATGACATTACCACAAATTGTCTTTGGATTCAACCTTGGTCAGTTCTTTACATTTACAAACGACATCGGATTCTTTTTCGCGTTCTGTTAAATGAGCGTATATATAAGAATTGTAAAAAGTCTCTGTAAAGAATGGCCAGGTTATTATATGTCCAGCTTGCAGAAGACGGGGTATAACGGGGGATGAACAATCAGGAAAAGATTGGAGGAAACGATAGTATGACTTTCAGCATCTTCTATTCACAGGTCGGCTATTCCTATGTAGCTGAATGCTTCAAATTCTTCTACTGCGATTAAGCAGGTAATGTTAATTAGGCTATGAATTAAATGGTCTCTACAGGGAAAGATCATAAAGTCTTATATTTCCCACTAGCAGAGAGCCAGGGTAACGGGGGATGAACAATCAGGAAAAGATTGGAGGAAACGTATTATGACTTTCAGCATATTCTATTCACAGGTCTGCTATTCCTATGCAGCTGAATGCTTCAAATTCTTTTACGAAGACTGCTGTGGCTTCTAATCAAGCTGTAAATTAAACGGTTTCTGCAGGGAGTACTCATAAGGTCTTATATTTCCCGATTGCAGAAAGCCAGGTATAACGGTGAACGAACAAACTTAGTAAAAAGATAGGAGGAAATTAAAAATGACCTTCAGCATATTCTATTCACAGGTCTGCTATTCCTATGCAGCTGAATGCTTCAAATTTTTCTACTGCGATTAAGCAACAATGACGATTAAGAGATAACAATAACATATGAAGTTACCTGTAAAACAGGTAACTTCTTCTTTACAAAAGAAACGTAATATTACCACTTTTTTACTTCTTTTTTATTTTGCTAATATTTACTCTTTTGAAGGTGTCTATAGTTTCAAACATACTTTTTGAAATATGGGATAGGAAACAGTCTATAATTTAAAATTGTTTTTAAAAAGCCGAAAATAGGAAATGTATAATATTTTTTGAACATCATGGCTCTCCTAAAAGGGTATTCCCCTCCGAGAAATTGATATGGAAATTAAAGAAACGAGGCGCTTGGGAATCCTGTATAACTATTGCAGCAAAAGATTCTGTTTCTAAATACTAAAAGACTATTATTTGTAAGGAGTTTTCGTTCTTCACATTATATATAAATTTGAAGTATACTTTGATATTGATGCTCCTTGGCAATTTATTATTGGAAATATTAACTATCAATAGGCATAAATTTGATAATATTGATCCTGGTAAGCATACACAATCCAGTTATCCAACTTTATATCCTTTAAATCCCTAAATCTTTTAGCTGGAAATCTTCAAGATTGTTTATACTTACCTGTAGTTCCAAAAGTAAATTCCTGGAAGTATAGCTTGGGAGTATGATGTAAAATGGATGTCTAAGGGGGTTGGCGAAAACACATATTATCCAAAGTGATCCGTGAACCGAGTTAAATTGGCAGAAGATGCTCAATTTTAATTGAAGGAAGATGAATTGAAAAGAGATAGTTTTGAAAGTAAAGAAGTGGAGGGACTTGCAATGTCAATGTTTTATTTGAGTTATACAAAAATCACCATTTTTCTAGAGATTATAAGGTTTAAGATGATGTACATCAGCAGCGGTCAGGGCTTTGGTAGCTTTGGAAGATTCTCCCGGTGAAGTAGATCTCAGTGTTTATTAGTCAGTTACCATTCTAAATGATATCAAATACAGGTTTAGACTACATGCTCATGCATGCGTGTGACCTGTATTATTTTTTCTTAGAAAAAGTGACTGGGTTCAGGTTTTTTCTAGAAAAGCTACTACAATGATTAATCAAACAGCTATAAGAGTTTAATCAAACAGCCATAAGAGTTCAGCCGAATAATTTACATCTCAGCTCTGTTCTTGTACTTGGGAATCCGATAAGGAGGTAATTTAGGCAGAGGAACTGAAACTTAGGAGACATTTTGAAAATCAATTAAGGAGTTATAAAGAACAACGAAAAACAAAGAAAAATTAAAATTTTTAAGGAGACCTAACTCTACTTTTTTAATATGAATTAGGTTTAAATATTTAAAATGAAAAAGATTTCAAACTTTTAATTAAAAAGTGAATTTTACTAGTTTTGGAAGGTTAATTAGATAAAGATCTTTTTGCAGATTCTGTTATAAGTATTATCTTCCTTAAATTTTAAAGCATCTTCCTTAAATTTTAAAGCTCTTCGTTGTTTTGTGTGGATATCCTCATAATTTCCTCATACAAACCAATGCGGTCTTGAATTGAAAATCATCTTATCCATAGAGAATGGCAAAGAGCCAATTTTAAATCCCTGTATATAAACTAGTGTCGAGTCAAACACAAAATATCGTATAAAATCGATTGCAATTACTCGGGATCATTGAATCCTTGATGATTGACTCGACACTAAATGTTTATTTGACTTTGTAGATATTCTGAAATTCGCAGCATTCAAACTGTTTCTAACTTTAATTTTGAAAGTGAATTCATTCGACTAATTTAATTGTCACAGTATTTATGGAAAAATCGGCGGGATGAAAAACTATAGGACTTACGCGGTTGAAACGAGAATACTTCCATTTGACCAATTGTTTATCTACTCTTGCCACCAAAACAATATTGGTGACCGTCATGTTCGTAAAAATTTCTAAAGAATACCTTTCAACCTTTAATCGTCAATTGCAAACACAACTTTATAATGAACTCAGACAAGACTATTCATTTCCCCGTGCTGTCTGCAGATCAATCACTGCTCTTTTCCTTTCTTATTCTGATCTTTATTTCAGCAACCAACGTAAAGAAGGCCAGATCATCTTCCATGCGGTATCTAAAGACGTTCCTCCTGGTACACCAGTGGAAGAAATGAACTTGATTCCCGTAAAAATCACCATTTATGACCCTGATGACTGTACAGTCAAAGATCAGCAAGAGCTGTTAGATAAAAGGATCAAACGCATCAGTAGTGAAGCACATGTTCAGGGTGCTTTACTTACCCAGGCTGACATAGCAATTCTTCTTGGAGAGAGTACACAGACAATTTCAAGGCATATAATATCGCTGGAAAAGAAGGGAGAACTGGTACCAACAAGAGGAAAATGGAAGGACATAGGGCCTGGAGTAAGCCATAAGAAAAAGATTCTGGAGCTTTATTTCAAAGGTTATGAATATACTGAGATCGAGAGAAATACAAAACATAGCGGGGAAACCATCATGTGCTATGTGAAAGACTTTGCAAGAATACTGGTGCTCACTGAAGAAGGATTCGAAGACGAAGAACTCAGGATTGTAACAGGCCTCTCAGAAAAAACAATTCAAGAATACAAAGAATTGATTGAAACTTATTCAACTGAGGAATATCAAGAGCGTTTAAACCAGCTTCACAGCATTTTTGGAAAAAAAGAAGTTCACAGGAAAAACGAGGAAACAATTCTAAAGACGAATTCAGGGAGATGGAACAAATGAAAGTCCCTTCAATGATTGAAACAAAAGTAACAAACTCCCTGAAAGGTTCGGTTCTTGACCTGATACAGAGGGATTACCAGTTTATAGCTGGTGACAAAATACAGGAAATGTTTGCCAATGATCTCGTGGAAGTGGTAAGGAAATCGTATAGGGATCCATGGAAACTGGAAGTAGGACCGATTTTATGGTATGTTGTGAAGGCTTCGGAAAAGCCGAACTACGGAAAAAACAGTAAGAAAACACCGTTGACACCTATTGTTCTAACCCTGATTTCCAAAGAAGATCTGGAGATGAAGAAGGCAGCTTATTCCGATAGAGATATCATGGAAACGAAGATAGCAAGGATCTTCAAAGAGGCATATGAACAGGGAGCATTGCTGACTCATTCTGATATTGCATATCTACTCCATGTTTCTACAGGTACTGTGAGCAAGCAGACCAAAGCATATATGGAAAGAACGGGGAGATACTGCCAACCAGAGGAATTATCCATGATATTGGAAGGGCAATGACTCATAAAGGAATCATCCTTAAGTTATACAAAAAAGGATATCAAACGCCAGATATTGCAAGAATGACAAGTCACACAGAAGAAGCATGTGATAGGTACATTAAAGCATACAAGAAGGTAGAAAAGTTAAGTAGAACAATGAATAATGAAGAAATTGCCCACATATTGGGGATGGGAAAGTCACTGGTAGAAGAATACATAAGAATTTTAAATGAGGAGAAGTGACTGATGAGTGAAACAAGTTATGGCAAGTGTAGATTTCTATCAGTCAATTGGGAGTTTAGTAAAATCTATAGCATTAAACCTTTCACCGTCTAAAACTCATACTTAACTACAACGTCTATTGTACTTGATTTTTTATTTCAAGTACGTAAGTCCTAAACTAGTTCGAGTCTATCGTCGCAGGAGATAGATAGTTGACGACTTTATTTCAGTCGAATACCCCGCTAGCTTGAGGCCTGTCCCGTATTTCACTATTTTCTCCGAAAAAGAATAAGATTCAAAGCACCCTATAAAAAACCGTTATTCACGTAACTGTATAGCGTTTTATGGTTTTTTGCTAAAGCTTAACTGAAGGATGAGCCTCATTAAAACGCCAGGGCTATAAACCGGAACTGTATAATAAAATTAAACGGCATATCTCAAATTTACTTTTTAAATAAGGAACTTGGATTAGGAATCCAAGTTTAATTTGGATATGTCTAAAACTTGCCTGTTAAAACTAAATCTTAATAACTGTCGGGAAAACATCAAAAAGAAATAAGCAAACTGGGGAGATTATATATCTACTTTATTAAACCTCCACATAGCAGCAGATAGCATTACAAGGGCAAAGAAAATGAGGCCCAGGAAAGACACGACGATATCAACTGGTGTATATATATAGTGATTTCCCATCACAGAGAAATCGGTCCCCAAAGCAAAATAACGAATTCCACCTGCTAGAAGGGTCAGCGGGTTAAACATTGATAGAACCTTGAGGATAGTAGGAAAGCCGTCAATAGGATAAAGGGCGTTACTTACGAAGAAAATGGGCATGCTAACCAGGGTGAGAATAGACTGCATTCCCTCCGGGTTTTCAACGGTAATTGCAATTGAACCTGACAGGAAAAGGAAGCCAAGAGTAAAAATCGCCACCAGTAACATAATACCCACTATTGCAATAAAAGTTTCAATAAGGGTATATCCCTTAAAGAACTCCATTCCTACAAGTTTTCCGAACCCTATTATTATAAAAGTTTGAAAGAGGGCTTTAGTCACACCGGAAAGTCCAACACCGAGAATAATATGAGACCTGGGAACTGGACTTGCAAGGGTTTCCCTCAAAAGGCTAAATTTTTTGTCAAACATTAGGGTAGTGCCTCCAAACAAACTGCTGAACAGCACATCCATTGCAATTATTCCTGCACCCATGTAGGTAATATATTTGACTACGGGAACGCCGGGTTCATTTGGAACAAGTGAAGTTAGTTTGTCAAAACTATCTGACATAGCAAGCCCAAAAAATGCCAGCCACATCACAGGCTGGATCATTGAAGTGATGAGTACTGATTTATATCTGAAGTATTTCAGCATCTCCCTCCAGTATATGGCACGAAATTCGAAGCTCATTTAGAAATCCCCACCATTTCTATTACTTGCTGTTTTTCGTCTTCATCGCCTTCCCTTAACCCATGTCCTGTGTAATGAACAAAAACATCATCCATTGACGGTTTTTTAATATTTACGATTATAATATCTATCCCCTCTCTCCGAATTTTCTCCATTATTTGAGGAAGCACATGAGTAACATCCTCCCTGATCATAATTCTCAGGGATTTCGTATCTTCTGTTACACTTTTAACTGACCCAAGTGACCTTAAGATCTCTGCAGCAGCCTTATTATCACTTGTTTCCAGGTAAATAAGGTCTTTACCAAGTTTATTCTTTAGCTCATCAGAGGTTCCAGTTACGATTATTTTTCCATGGTCAATTATGCTTATTCTGTCGCTCAACTGATCGGCTTCTTCCATATAGTGTGTTGTCAGGAATATAGTAGTGCCCTCTCTCTTAATCTCTCTAAGGTATTCCCACATTCTCATTCTCGTCTGGATATCGAAACCTATCGTTGGCTCATCAAGGAAAAGGACTGCAGGTTTTGTCATCAACCCTCTTGCAAGCTCAAGCCTTCGCTTCATGCCACCGCTCAAATCTTTTCCCAGGGTATCCCTTTTACTTTCCAGATCTGTCAGCTTTAAAAGTTCTTCGATTCGTTTATTTCTTTCTTTTTTTTTCATCGAATAGATCCTACCGTGATATTCCAGATTCTCAGACACCGTCATTTCATGATCGAGGCAAAGCATCTGAAAAACAATGCCTATTGACCTTCTTACGGAGTTTGGTTCCTTTGCGACATCATACCCGTTAACTCTGGCTTCGCCTTTCTGGAGTTTCCTGAGTGTCGTAAGAATATTAATCACGGTACTTTTGCCTGCCCCATTTGGACCAAGGAATGAGAAAATCTCTCCCTGTTTTACAGTAAAACTGATATTGTCAATCGCTTTTAAAGAACCGTATGAATGCTCAAGATTATTTACTTCTATGACATTACCGGCCATTCGTGAATCAACCCCCTTCCCTCTACCGTATCGGATCATTCTTGTCATTTATATTAGATCCCAACGTAAGACCCCTATTAAATGGGTATAAATTTAGTAAGTAGTTTACTGAAACTATTGAGTTTGAATAAATATCTTGATAGTTTTACACAAGTAGTTATGTCTCAGATGGTTTATATAAATAGGAAATAGAGTTTCTAAACTAACCTCTGAGACGCTGCTTGTTTTTCGTTTAAAAGTTTAGAAGATTCCTGATAACTTACCTGGTTAAATCTTATTTATTGAAACTCGCCCCTTATAATTTCCCGCTTTTGTTTTCTATTAAAAAGTTCTTTCTTTATTACATTGTAAATAAAAACTAAAAAGAATATAAAAAAGATATCTTTATATTATGGAACCTGCTTCGAAACAAGAGTGAATTAAGCTAGCAGTTAGACTTCTATTAAAAAATAACAATGGATCTATGTTCAGTAACACTGAACAATTATAGTTCTAGCTTACATATTTTCAGGTTTATGGGGGATGATACATATAAATATGTTAATCGATGATGTTATTTTGGGGGTAAATAATGGTAGATATTTTGCGACTATCACCGGTTATCAGTGGACATCCTGACGATGAATTTGAAAACATGGAAATAGAAGTAATTCTTCTAGGAGTATAAAAGAAAAATATTACTTTTAAAATCTCCGAAGGCGGTTTTTATGTAAAAGCTACCAAAGAAGGAGTTGAGTATGCAGACAGTTACGTAGTCTGCTGTCCTGTAAGCCCGGAAAAAGCGGTCTCTAATTATTCAAACGGTGTACTTAAAGTAAAGGTACCTTATCAGCAGCTTTTTGAGAAAGCAGTTGACATTAAAATCGAGTAAGGTAAGAGATTTGAGGGGGAACTTCTTTAAGGGGAGAGAATACTATGGAAAGTGCAATACCCAGAATATTGAAAACTCCAATACTAGCAATGTATCATGATGATAAACATCAACATCTTATTATGGAAGTTGAACTTCCCGATGTAGACAGTGAGAATATCACACTTTTAATGCATGAAAACAGCTTTTATATAAAAGCGTTCAGTAAAACCGTAGAGTATTTGGGGTCTTTTTTTCTGGATGGGCCCGTAGATCCCGAAAAAGCAATTGCAGTCAACGATAACGGAATGCTTACTATCAAAGTCCCTTACAAAGAGGGTTTTACGTGTGCAAGGTATGTTCCAATTGAGTAAGGCAACGAAAGACTCAGTACCAAAATCTAGTGATGAATGTAAAGTTCAAAATCACTAGATTTTGTAATTGGTCACAATCCTTGTGATACAATTTAAGAATTAAAGTCTTTAGATGTCGAATGTTGATTTTAATGATAACCGGATTCTTCTTGCGAATTCAGATTTTCAATCAAAAAACGCAAAAATCACTAGATTTTGGAACAGAGTTCAACGAAAGAATAAATTATTGTAAAATAATTCTAAAAAACTTAATTTTATATCCTATTAATCTTTATTATATTTTTATTTAAATCAACAAAGACCGTTTCTATTAAGATTTGTTTGCGTAGAGGAGATTTTATGAAAATAATAAAATGCGGCGATCTGGGGTTCAAGTGTAACTTTATGGCTGCTGGCAACGAACTGGAAGAAGTTGAAAACGCTATACTTGATCATATAGAAAAAGAGCATAAAAAAGAGCTTCAGAATATGTCAGAAGACGATATTCATCATCTGAAGCACCGAATATCGACCCTTCTAGGAAGAAGCTGTGGCTGTGGAGCTCTGTAATACGATAATATTAATAATATTTGAAAAATGAAAGTTTACCCTGGATCTCTAGGCATACTTTCTTTACAGCTTTTTTAACGATTAAAGATTTCATTCAAGGGTTCTACTATAAAATCATGGGTTCAGGGAGAATAAAATCGATATTGATAAAAAAAAGTTTTGAATAGGTTAATTTTAAACAACCAGTTTTGAATAGGTTAGTTTTAAATAATCAATTTTAAATAAATTAATTTTAAATAAATAAGTTTTAAATAATACTTTTTATGAGAATAAGTTTGAATAGCTCAGAAATTCAATAATAAGTTTCAAATCTTGAGTCATGAGTTCAGAATCCATAGATAGTAATTAAGTAGTGCAGCGAAGCTAACCCACAGGATATACGGAAATAGTAGATAAGAAGCCATTTTTGAAATTTCCTTGAATTTCAATATTGTCAGGAAGATTGCAAGCCAGAGCAAAATAATCTCAACAAAAGCATAGTAAGGAGACTTTAGCCCAAAAAAGAGAAAAGACCAGAGAACATTAAGGCCTAACTGAACTCCGAAAATAAGCATTCCTTTTTTAACTTTCTGTTCTTGCAACCCTTTTTCCCATACAAGATAAAATGAGATTCCCATAAGTGTATAAAGTGTGACCCAGGCCGGAAAAAATACCTGGGATGACGGGGTAAAAGCCGGCTTTTCCAGCAAAAGATACCAATTTTCAAGAGACGATGCTGTAAATCTCGAACCTATTGCCCCTGCAAACTGGCAGAGCAATACAGAGACAAGAAGCTTGAAGAAGTTGATTCTTTGAACCATACCAAACCCGAAAATTGTTCTATACCCCAATAGTTATTAATATTAAAATTGGAAAAAAAACTGTAACTATTCAGGTACCCTAAATAAGTCAACTAACATCGATTTTGGTCACAGGGATATGTCTAATAAGGAATTCATAGCAAAATTAAAAATGACCTCAGTTGTCATCAATTTATAAAATTGACTAAAGTAAATTGTAAATGCCAAACATTCTAAATTACGGCTTTTGATGTCGATTTAAGGTACCTGAATAGTAACAAAAAACTTTAAGTTTTTGCGACTGCTTTTTACAGCATTTTTGCAAACACATGCTGTGGGAAAATAACTCAAATCGCACTAATAATTTACTCTTTTAGAATTAACTTTAATGAGCTTTATATACATGAGATTAGAAATATATTCACTGAATTGGGGATGACGCACATAACTACTTTCAAAGATAATAATTCAATTTACTCTGTATTTAAACAGTTTCATATTTTCTACAAGATTGGGAAATGTATATATAATATCATATAGGTAAAAGGATACCTAATGCCTAGTTAGGATGGGAAATCAAAATGGTGCAGATAAAAAAGTGTATGACCAAAGAAGATGTGTTAGAGGCTGTAAAAGAAAGAGACGTAAAGTTTATCCGTACCCAGTTTACGGATACACTTGGCATCATCAAAAGCTGGGCAATCCCTGTTGAACAGTTAGAAGAAGCCTTCGAAAGCGGGGTAATGTTTGACGGGTCTTCGATCCAGGGCTTTACAAAGATTGAAGAATCTGACATGAAACTTGTGCTTGACCCGTCTACTTTCAGAATCCTTCCATGGAGACCTACAACTGGCGCAGTAGCCAGGATCCTTGGAGATGTGTATCTTCCTAATGGTCAACCGTTTGAGGGAGACCCCAGATATGTTCTTAAGAGCGCAATTGAAGAAGCCAAAAAAATGGGGTACTCAATGAATGTAGGTCCTGAAATGGAATTCTTCCTCTTCAAACTTGACGCAAACGGAAATCCGACCACAGAACTTACGGATCATGGAGGATACTTCGATTTCTCCCCCCTTGACCGTGCACAGGATGTACGTAGAGATATTGACTATACTCTCGAAAGTATGGGCTTCCAGATTGAAGCCTCTCATCACGAAGTCGCACCTTCTCAGCATGAGATTGACTTTAGATTCGGTGACGTGCTGAGCACCGCAGACAATGTTATAACCTTCAAGTATGTGGTAAAATCAATTGCATATCACAAAGGATATTATGCCACCTTTATGCCGAAACCTCTCTTTGGAGTAAATGGCTCAGGCATGCATACCAATCAATCTCTCTTCAAGGGAGACAAGAATGCATTCTATGATCCAGAGAGTGCAGATCAGCTTTCTCAAGAAGCAATGTATTATATTGGTGGTCTGCTGAAACATATTAAGGAATTCGCAGCCGTTACAAATCCGGTTGTTAACTCCTATAAGAGAATTGTACCCGGATATGAGGCACCGGTTTACCTCACCTGGTCTTCAAAGAACAGAAGTTCCCTTATCCGCATTCCTGCAACCCGTGGCAATGGGACAAGAGTTGAACTAAGATGCCCAGATCCATCGTGTAATCCTTATCTTGCCTTTGCCCTGATGCTCAGAGCTGGGCTTGACGGTATAAAGAACAAGATCGATCCTGGAGAGCCAACTAACACGAACATTTTCCACCTTACGGAAAAAGAACGAGAGGAAAAAGGTATTCGCTCCCTACCTGCAGACCTTAAAGGGGCAATTGATGAAATGAAATGCAGCAAATTCGTAAAAGAAGTGCTAGGAGAACACGTTTTCAATCATTACCTCTGTGCTAAAGAGATGGAATGGGATGAATACAAAGCAAATGTTCACCCATGGGAACTTGAGAAATATTTGCATATGCTGTAAGCATACCAGAAATCCTAAAATTCATGTGGATACTGAAAAAATTTACTGTGGCAAAATTGTGGCAGAATTAAAAGTTTGTTTGAAGAGACACACTCCTTCCGGGAAGTGTGTTCTCATTTTCTAAAATAATCCCACAAACTAATAAAATATTTTTCATTGAGTTTACTGGTCAGGGTATTGAATGTTTTTTAATATTTTTCAAAACTAATGCCTGAACTGAATATTGATATAAAAATGCTTCCCTTCTGAAAAATCCTAGTGTCTAGAAAATTTAGTTTTGCGTCCTTAGAATTAAGAAAAGGATTATGGATGATGTATTTCTAAGTATTAATGCTCAATAATTAAATTGCCATGACATTAGTATTCAAGAGCACTACTTTTTTTTAAAGAAATTAAATCAGATATGCACTACAAGCAAACGGCACAGAAGTCCCTAAAGACGACAGTGGGGAGTCTGTTAAAAAGGAATATTCTATGATAAAAATGCAGAGGGTTCTAAAATAACAGTTCAAACGAAAAAATTAAACGGTTAAACCGTTGTGCTTTGCAGCATTACCTCAAGAACTTTTAACCGGAAAAAGAAAAATATATATATCGTCAAATAGGTACTAAATTACTTACTTCCCTTAGTGGTGACCCTCTCGATGTATGAAATGAAGTAGAACCATATGTGGAAGCGTTGCTATATACTCATATTATTTAAATAATTTACATGAAACAAACTTAGTTAAAGATCCGTAAATTATGGAAATTGATAAAAAGTTACCCCTAAATCCAGTTTCTCAGCTGGCAAGTTTTTTGAACTAATTCTCAAAAATGAGCCACGGAAATAATTCAGAAAATTATTGATGAATATTACATTCATTCCTATCCATTTTTAGAGTGATCAAAATGTGTGGAATAATAGGCTTTATAGACCGAACAAAGTCCAGAATGGACGGGTCGAGCATAAAAGCCGCCCTCAGCCTCATGAATGAAAGAGGTAGTGGAGATGGGGCAGGCTATGCTGCATATGGAATTTATCCGGAGTATGCAGACTACTATGCTCTTCATGTTTTCTTTGACAATCTAGGTGAATCAAAAAAGAAGGTAGATGAGCTCCTCGAACAATGGGGAAAAATTGTTCACCAGGAAGAAATCCCGACCACCCCGCAGCCGAGCATAAAGAAGGTACACATCCCATGGAGATACTTCTTTAAGCCCTCAGAAGACCTGATGGCAGGGAAAATGGCTTCTGAAAATGATGTTGTCACTTACATAGTCATGGAAGTAAATGCCAATGTAAAAGGAGCTACAATCTTTTCCTCCGGGAAAAATATGGGAGTCTTCAAGGCTTCCGGCTGGCCTGAAGATGTGGCAAACTTTTACAGAATTGAAGATTACAAGGGATACATATGGCTTGGCCACAATCGTTATCCCACAAACTCTCCAGGCTGGTGGGGAGGCGCTCATCCTTTCAACCTGCTTAACTGGTCAGTAGTACATAATGGAGAAATTACTTCATATGGCACAAACCAGCGTTATGTCGAAGGATACGGATACAAGTGCTCCCTGTTTACTGATACCGAGGTTGTAGCCTATCTGTTTGACCTGCTTGGAAGACAGCATGGGCTTTCGTATGAGATGGTTGTCAAGGCTCTTGCCCCGCCTTTCTGGGACGATATTGACCGGATGCCTGCGAAAGAAGCAGAGTTGAACAAAGCAGTTCGCCTTACATACGGGTCTGCCCTCATGAATGGACCCTTTGCAATCGTAGTTGGGACAGAGAATGGCATTGTTGGTTTTACTGACAGAATTAAACTGCGCCCTCTCGTAGTTGGTGAGAATGGAAACCGGCTCTACATATCCAGCGAAGAAGCTGCAATAAGAGTACTTGATCCCGAAGTTAAGAACGTATACACTCCCAGGGCAGGAGAACCAATTATAGGGAGGTTTATTGAATGACTCTCGGAAGTGTGCCCCCAAAATTTAAGGTCAGTATTGACCGCGACCAATGCATGGACTGCGGGCGCTGTATTGAAAACTGTTCCTATGGCGTGTACAGGAGAGAAGGCGACAAAATCCTGATAGAATCCAGGAAATGTACAGGCTGCCTTCGCTGTGTTGCTATGTGCCCAAGGGATGCGATCACGCTTACAGAGAAACCTATAGATTACCGCAGCCATCCCCTCTGGACAAGAGAAGTCAGAGAGGATATTATTAAACAGGCTCGCAGTGGAAAGATTATTCTTTCAGGAATGGGAAACGCCAGGGATTTGCCAGTTGTCTATGACCGCCTTCTCCTTGACGCCTGCCAGGTTACAAACCCGAGCATTGACCCCCTGAGAGAACCAATGGAGCTCAGAACTTACATTGGAAAGAAGCCATCCAAACTCAACTTCAGAAAGACCGAAAGTGGTGACGTAGAGCTCGAAACAAAGCTTGCTCCAAATCTTAAGCTTAATACCCCTATCATGATCGGCCACATGAGTTTCGGAGCTATCAGCCTTAACTCTCAACTCAGTATGGCAAAGGCTGTTACAGAGCTCGGAACTTATATGGGGACAGGAGAGGGAGGATTGCACAAAGATCTCTACCCTTACCAGGACCACATGATTGTCCAGGTCGCTTCAGGTCGTTTCGGTGTAAATATTGATTACCTTGAAAGGGGCGCTGCCATTGAGATCAAGATTGGTCAGGGAGCAAAACCGGGTATAGGTGGACATCTGCCTGGAGAGAAAGTAAGCGAAGAAGTCTCAAAGGCTCGCATGATCCCTATTGGCAGTGATGCGATTAGTCCAGCACCTCATCATGATATTTACAGTATTGAAGACCTTGTTC
>Ga0183096_1000636_pt1 | contig 41231 bp, 35 predicted proteins | sample Biomet5_FD_127791 | JGI IMG/M metagenome (GOLD analysis project Ga0183096, IMG submission 127791) | Microbial communities from bioreactor (seeded with sewage sludge) at LBNL, California, USA - Biofuel metagenome 5 (version 2) (version 3) | ecosystem: Engineered > Bioreactor > Anaerobic >... | reverse complement strand
CCTGAAAATAAGCCATTTCGTCCTCAGACGATAAATGTATGGCCCCTGTGAAATATAATAATGACAGTAATAAGCGGGATCTGTTGAGAAAGAGAGGATCATATGACTAATACGAAAACTATATCTAAAAGAGTACTTACGTTCATACTGGCAATAGTTACATCGATGGCATTCATGCCGGCGATGGCACTCACACAGCCCGCGTACGCGACCATACCAACGCTGACAATCGGCGGTAAAACATTTACGTTTCCATCATCAGGCTATGCTACAACGACTAACGGAACGGTAAGTGATCTAGAGATGCGAGATACAGAACCGGATAAATGGAACATCAAATGGGACTGCAGAAGCAGAACGCTTACATTAAAAGATGCAGAGATAACAGTAACAAGCGGCAAGGCTATATATTGCGAAGCCAGCTGTGAACTTCATCTTATAGGAGAAAACACTGTTATCGATAATGATACAGCTTCCGCTGCCTTGTTATGGGACGGACCTTTGACGATCACCGGAGAAGTCGGCGCATATGTAAGGATCAACGCTGTCGGCAAGGGGATCTCAAGCAGTACACTCAGCATCTCAAGCGGCACTGTCTATTCCAAATCAACTGCGGATAACGGCATATATACCAGCGGTGATATAACCATCGGCGGAGGAATCGTCACCGGATTGTCCACTGCCACTACAGGCAACCATTCAGGGATCAAAACAGGCGGCAGAATGTCCGTATCGGGAGGGACGGTCGTAGCACGCAGCGCTCACTATAACTATTCAAACTCAGGATGCGGAGCGGAAACTGCCTCGGCGCCTGTTATCACCGGCGGTGCCGTGTATGCAGAGGGCGGCAATAAAGCTTTTAGCGAGGTACCCGTAGGCGAAACAGGAGCTGCATTGTCAGGAGAAACAATCTATAGTTCAGGCAGTAAACCTGATCAATCAGTTGTAATAATGACAAAAAAAGACGGTACGACATATACTCCCACAGTGACATTTGCGGAATATAACAGCTTTCCTGCCTACGATAGTCACCTTTGGATCTGCGGATTTCCTTTCAGCTTCGAAAATGAAAATGAAAGAACGACAGGCGTGACATACGGAGCATATGACTCTTCCGGTTCATCACAATGGTCAGTGACGATGCCGACAGGCAGCAGCAGTTCCGATAATTATCTTAATTTGAATGATTATACCGGTATAGGTGATGAGGAACCGTCCGGCATCTTCTGCGCGTCACACGAATTATCTGTCGGTTCTATGTCGATAAATCTTACAGGAACAAATAAAGTGAACACATGGGTAAGCGACGGTTCACTCAATGAATATGGCATAATAAATGGCAATAAACTTGAATTCTCAGGAAACGGCAGTGTTGATGTAAATGTGGCAAATGATGAATCCAGCTATGTGCAAGGAATTTATGCATATGGAACATTAACGCTGAATGACAATCCCACTGTAACGGTACATGCAACAAGCGGTGGAGGTGATGTATATGGCATTTGGGAGGCTGATTCTCCTGTAATAAACGGCGGTTCGGTGACAGCGTCCGGCGGGACTGCGGCATGGTATATCCGAAACGGAATCACTGCAAAAATCAACTGTAATAAATCCGGATATGTACCTGTCGCGACGTATTCTGCCGATATGACCGGAACAGGCAGCAGCACCATAATAAACCCCACCGATTCCACGACTCCGACAGTTGCTGCTTTGTTCACTAAATACAACGGTGGTGGTATCAGTCTTTATAAATATCTTAAACTCAAATTAGGGACTGCAGTACCGACACCGACACCGACACCGCCGACTTACACCGTAGAGGAGGATACTGACAACGGTGATATCTCATATGATGCTGCTCCGACTTATGGTGAGGACTGGACCTGCTACATCGATCCGGGGGATGGATATACGTATCCTGACTCTGTTACAGTTACAATTGATGATAAAGATACATCAAATTACACTTATGATAAAACCACCGGTAAGATCACCGTACCGGGGCAGTATATTACAGGCACGGTAAAAATAGCCGGGATATGCGCTAAAATAGCAAAGCCGGCAGCTGCAGCCAAGGTCATTTTGCTCAAAACGATCAACAGCGGCAGGAGCATGAAACTCACATGGACGAAAGTCAGCGGGGCTACTAAATATGTGGTTTACGGTGCACTGTGCAATACAGGCAACCACAAATACGCATATAAAAAGCTCAAGACACTGAGCAGTTTGAAGACTGCATATACAAAAACAAAGAGAGCAAACCACAGGGGATACAAATATTATGTGGCAGCATACAAAGGAAGCAAGAAGCTTTGCAGGAGCATCTCGACCCACACAGTAGTCAAGTCGAAGTCCGGACTTTATAATGCGGTAAAGATCACAGCAGCAAACAAAACAGTCTCTTTGGCAGTTGGAAAGGCATCTAAAATAAAAGCAACAGTCAAAGCTAAGAGTGGCCATAGGCTGTTCGGATCCGGGCACTGTGCCAAGGTAAGATATGTTTCAAAGAATCCTTTGATTGCAAAGGTCTCGTCAAAAGGCAAGATCACTGCTGTGGCAACAGGAAAGACGACTGTGTATGCCATCGCTCATGACGGGATCAGGGTTGCAATCAGGGTCTCAGTCAAATAGCTGTTTAGAAGCAACATTAAAACGGAAACAGAGCAAATGTTTGCCACGAAGCTTCGGAAACTTAGTATAAGTATAGCGAAGAGTTACGCCCATGATGCAAATGGATTAGGTTAATTGAATAGTTAAAAGTATCAACTGGAGTGCATTCATCTCCGCAGGAATCAAGAAGTTTAAACCGTGTGGTTACAACTTCTTGATTTTTTTAGTACAATTGACCTTACCATCCTGCCGGAAAGGATAACACTATGAAACACCTTACCTTAACTGACAGATCCCAGATAGAAAAGGGATTGACCGTCAAGCTTACATTCAGCAAAATCGGAGAGAAACTCGGAAAAAATCGCACGACTGTGAGCCGGGAAGTGCAGACCTATGCAGTGGTCACAGGAAAGCCTGCACGCAGAAAATGCGTACATAAAGAAGAGTGCGTTTTTAAAGATAAATCCCTTTGCCCGGTTCCGATCTGCCATAAGCGTGTCTGCTCCAAGCAATGTGCTCAGTGCGCCGCGTATTGTGATCAGTATGAGCCGATAATATGTGATAAGCGGCTTAGCCCACCATATGTATGCAATGGGTGTGAGGACCGCGCAAACTGCTTTCTGGAGAAACGGTTCTACCAGGCAGAGCATGCTCAGACATAGTACAGAAAAAAACTAAGTGAATCCAGATCCGGCGTTTCTTTGTCAGCGGAAGATCTTCAGGTTATTGCAGGCACGGTCATTCCTTTAGTGCAAAACGGAGTCTCACTTCCTATTGCTTATTATGCCTATGCGGATCAGATGCCGGTCTCAATGCGCACGATATACAAGTACATTGATAAGAGAGTTTTTGATATTGGAAATATGGATCTCCGCCGGACAGTACAGAGAAAACCGAATCGAAAAAAGAGCGGTCCTGAACTCAAGGTGGATAAACAGTGCCATATCAACCGGACTTATCCGGATTTTCAGGCCTATATTATGGAACACCCTGAACTCAACATCATTGAAATGGATACGGTAGAAGGTACAAAAGGCGGGAAAGTGATCCTTACCCTGTTTTTCAGAGATTGTGATCTTCAGCTTATGATCCTGAAAGACAAGAAAACGGCTGCTGCCGTTACGTCTGCCTATGGTATGCTCAGAAAACGGTTAGGAGACGATTTCGCCCGTGTGTTCCGATTGGTATTGACTGACCGCGGTACGGAATTCAGTAACCCTGCAGCAATCGAATTTGACCCTTACTCCGGAGAAGCAGATGTCAGAGTGTTTTACTGTGATCCGCAGCAGACAAACCAGAAAAGCCGCTGTGAGCGCAACCACGAATATATTCGTTACATCATACCAAAGGGAACCTCCATGAATGATCGCAAACAAGAAGAAATCACGCTGATGATGAATCATGTGAATTCGATGCCTCGGGCTAGTTTGAACGCCAAGACCCCATATGAACTATTTGTAGAGATCTATGGCGAGGAAACAGCCCGAAAACTCGGCCTGGAGATGATTCCTTTAAAGCAGCTTTGCCTGAAACCAGAGCTGTTTAAAAAGTAATTAAATACAATCAGATAACCAGGCAGGATGCGCAATTAATTGATTTATGACTTGGTGCATTCAGAACTGCACTGAAATGCTAATGAATGTCACTTTATTTTAGTGTACACATCTTTTAGATGATTATATCAGAATTCGGAGCAGATGTGACAATTAACTCTGCAGATTTCACATTAACGAAGTCGTAACTGCAACATGTGACGATTTAAATGTAGCAGCATTTTAGTCTGTTGCATTTAGAATTTCAAATGTGCAGTTGAGATTTCAACTAACCATGCAAATGGATTACGAGACATTCGCATGTTCCCTACGATGAAGCCACTGGACTAATTATCGTTGAAATTTCAACGATAATTAGCCAGAAAATACGACAATTACGACAATCGTACGACCATTGTTGAAGAATTTCTCTGAAACGGCCTGATTCCAGGCTTTTCAGAGATTTTTTTAAGTAAACGGTACATGCAATCGCACATTTTTTGTGAGGCATTGCCTGGCTATGATATAATTGTTTCATAGAAATATACAAATTGGAATTTGTGAAGGAGATAGATACTATGGCTTTTGATTTCAAAAAAGAATATAAAGAATTTTATATGCCAAAGAGCAAGCCGCAAATTGTGGATGTTCCAAAAGCAAATTATATTGCTGTTCGTGGAAAAGGGAATCCGAATGAAGAAGGTGGTGCTTATCAACAGGCAATCGGTGTTTTATATGCTGTTGCTTATACCTTGAAAATGAGTTATAAAGGTGATTACAAAATTGAAGGCTTTTTTGAATACGTTGTTCCACCACTTGAAGGCTTTTGGTGGCAAGATAATGTTGAGGGTGTAGACTATTCTGATAAATCAACTTTCAATTGGATTTCTGTCTTGAGACTACCAGATTTCGTGACGGAAAAGGATTTTGCATGGGCAGTGGAAGCAGCAACAAAGAAGAAAAAATTGGACTGTTCTTCAGCAGAGTTCATTACGGTTACTGAAGGATTATGCGTTCAGATTATGCATGTGGGTCCATTTGATGAGGAACCACAAAGCGTTGCATTAATGGATGCCTTTCTTGAAGAAAATGGATATAAAAATGATATGCCTGATTTACAAAGTGTGTGTTATACGGTCAAACGTAAGGTAATTGAAGAAAAAAGAGTAGTGAATTATGTAATAAAAAGCAAGGCAAATATTGATATCGCAAACATTCATATTTTATTGAAAGAAGGCTTTGAAAAATATAAACTTAAAAGTGGTTATGCTAATGTTGCACCTGTTGGGGCGTATATAAAAAGGAAAATACCTGATTTCAATGTGCATGAGTATGGGTTTTCAAAACTATCGGAACTAATTGAAAACCATCCAAACATGTATGTGTTAGAGAGAGATAATAGCAAAGAGGTTCCAATCGTTTTATACAAATGTTTATGAAGTATACATAATTATTCGTGAAAGTAATCAATACAGTACAATATATAAGTACATGGCTGGCACATGCATCACAGTAGATAATTAGATATCATATAATAAATTATTATATTTGATGTAGCACTGTATGATTATAAGAACATATTAGGTATGGTCAAGAAAATTGACAATGTGCTAAGGAGCAAGATAAAGAGATAATGAAAAGAGGCGGTTAAATGAGTTCAATAGATAAAGAAAATAAAGTCATACTTGGTCTAGATATTACAGAAGACAGGTTTGGCTTTACATCTTCAATTGAATCAGCAATAACAGAGGCCGAGAATGAATTAGCTGATCTGCAGGAAACGGTAGATTCTGTTCAGAAGCTAAAGCCGGACTGTGATAAGCTAGATTATGCCCTCGCGGCAAGTTCTGGGGCATTATGTGGGATAATCGATATTTTTATTGTGGGAAAACCAAGCAAATCCCCTATTGAAAATATTACAGACAAATGGTTTGCTGACCGAACAACAGATTTTGCAAAGCTTTGTGGCTGGGACGACAGAGTAGATAATTCTTTATCTTCAGCAGTAGGCTTTCTTGAAAAGAAATTCAAAATTCCATATGACCAGCGCGGAGCTGGAGATGCAGCAAGCATTGTTTTCAATCTTAATCCGAGCAACCATCATTTCAAATCGCTCGGACACAATCCGACATTATTAGGATTATTCTTTTCCATACTTGATCAGTTTACCAATCCGAATCAATCACATTTTGTATCTGGTGGAGAACTAATTGCACTTGAGAATGCTGATGGAAGTTTTGCTCTGAAGGGAAATAGCACACCGGGTAAACTGTTCTGTGGTTTTGTAAACTGGTTCGGGCATTTAATTTCCGATGTATCTGGCTCTTCCAGCAGTAAGGGTAGAGGCATGGGGATACCTTCCCCATTTTGGGCGTGGACAAATGATATTATTGCAATAAAACGGGCACTGAAAATGGATTCATCGGAATTTGACAGAAATTTGAATGAACTTGCCCTAAATATATATGAGCAAGGTTATGATGCAAGATTCCAAGTTGCACAGGCTATCCCGGTATTGATCAACGAAGCAATGGTACGGTTGATATATGCAATAAGAAGGATGACGCAGTATTTCAGGATAACTAAAAAAAGCGAACGATCGGCATCTGCGCTATGGCAAAAATGCGAACCATTTTCCAACCCTTCGGTAAAAAGAATGCTCACGGTTGCTCACGGTGTTTTCTGTATGATGGATATTGGTGATGCAACAATACGAGGATTTGCCGCCGGTGGTGGAGCATTTAATGTAACGGAATTCGTTCTTCGCCTTAATATTGTAGGTGAAGGCCGCTTTGCAATCTCCTTGTACGGTGAGGCAAAGCGAGCAGTAGTGATACGCAAGGTTGAAAGTAATGCGACTTTTGCAGAAAAAGAAAAGGACATCGTTGACAGCTATCTGGATGCTCTGTCATTGTTATCTAAAGAATACGCAGACAAGGAACTTGTTAATTTCGCTGATGATTTTAAGAACAGTGATATGTTTATTAGAGCATTCAAAAAATCTATTAATTTGGCTGAACTTAGGGATGTCTCCGAAGAAAAAATATTGAGAACTAAATCGGATATAGACGCATATTTTGGGGGTTCGAAGAAATGAGAGGGAAAAAGTCAAAGTTAAAACTTGCACAAGAAGAGGCAGAAGCGTCAATCAACAAAACTAACGAAAAGATAACAGATCTTGGTGAACATACGAAGAAGCTTTATGAGAATCTGACCACTATTCAGAAGAATTTTAACGATATCAGAAATATTCCAAGTGATAAGTATCTAGAGTATGAGAAGCTAAAGAAAATCAGGTTGAATTGGAGACAGCAGGCGGAGAAAATCGAATCCGACTATCGGGATGCCAATGTAAAGAATGCAGGAACTGGAGTTGCCGGCGTGGGAGCTGGTGTGGCTGTTGCTGCATTTGGTCCGACTGCAGCAATGGGGATTGCCACCACATTCGGTGTAGCTTCTACGGGTACAGCTATTTCTACACTTAGCGGTGCAGCAGCCACAAATGCAGCATTGGCATGGCTCGGAGGTGGTGTACTCGCCACTGGAGGTGGCGGCATGGCTGCTGGGGACGCTTTTCTGGCGCTTGCCGGACCTGTAGGATTGGCTATCGCAGGAGTGGCGCTTGTCGGATCTGGCATTCTGCTTTGGAAAAGCAAGAGTGACAATGATCGCCTTGAAGACATTTTTACGCTTATCAGCAAGCGTGATGTGAGATCATATGATTTGGCAATAGTGGAACTAAATGAACGTATCAGCAGGATTGACGACGAAACTCCGAGACTTGATGAAGCTATTGAAAAAATAAGTACATTTGGTTTGGACTATGAGAAGATGACGGAAGCACAGCAATATGAGCTGGGCGCGTATGTTAATCTTATGAACTCATCCACGCAGTTGCTTGTCAATCCGATTATGGGACTTAAGCCTAAGTACAGTGATGAGGATTTTGAAAAGTATGAAGCAGCGCGGAAAAGTAGCTTGCCAGATGGGCAAAAGAGATCAATGATAGTATCTCTTTCGAATCTGTTGTATAGGATAAAACTTGACGATACTGATAGAAAGTTATTGTGGAAGTCATTTAGAGGAAATAAAAAATTTCTTACCGCAATGGAAATGACGAAGAAGGATTTTGACTTTTCGATACTTGAAACTATTGATGATGCTTTGAAGTATAAGTACAGCTTAGAATAGGTGAATGCTTAAGTGAACTAGGGCAGAACACAATTTCTGATATAAAAGATCAACTATTTCGGAAGCGGATACCAAGCAAAATAGTGTATAGTGGCTTGCAAAGTCAAAAGAAATACGGTTAATAAAGAAAAAGTAGATGAGATGATATGGAGGATATATCACAGTGGAAAAGAATGATCAAATCATTATATATCAGACGGAAGACGGTCAAACGAAAGTGGATGTCAGTATCCATGACGAAACGGTATGGCTGTCTTTAGATCAGATGGCAGAGTTGTTTCAGAGAGATAAATCAACTATTTCGAGGCATATTAAGAATATTTTTGACGACGGCGAACTAATGCGCAAGTCAGTTGTTGCAAATTTTGCAACAACTGCATCTGATGGGAAAACGTATCAGGTTGAATATTATAACCTGGATATGATTATCTCTGTCGGCTACAGAGTCAAATCTCAGCGGGGCGTTCAGTTTCGGATATGGGCAACAGGTATAATCAAAGAGTATATGATAAAAGGCTTTGCTTTAGACGATGAGCGCCTTAAAGGTAATGGCGGAGGCAACTATTGGAAAGAACTGCTCGGCAGGATCAGAGATATCAGATCTTCAGAAAAGGTACTCTACCGGCAGGTACTGGATCTCTATGCAACGAGCGTTGATTATGACCCGCATAGCAGTGAGTCAATAAAGTTCTTCAAGATAGTACAAAATAAGCTGCATTTTGCGGCTCACGGACATACGGCAGCCGAAGTGATTTTTGAGCGTGCCGATGCGGAGAAGCCGTTTATGGGATTGACATCATTTTCTGGGGAGATTCCTGCACTTAAAGATATTGGTGTGGCAAAGAATTATCTGAAGGAAGACGAACTTAAGATACTGAACAATCTTGTATCAGGATATTTTGATCTGGCAGAAATCAATGCAATCGAACATAAGCCGATGTATATGAGCGATTATGTTTCCCAGCTGGATTCAATTCTCCAATCCGGAGGCCGCAAGCTGCTATCAAATCCAGGGACGATCAGTCATGAGCAGGCAATTACTAAAGCAAAGGAAGAATACAGAAAATATCAGGAAGGCACTCTTTCGCCAGTTGAAAAGGAATATATGGAGACGATAAAAATAGCTGATAAGGATGCGAAAAAAGGCTCAAAGAAAAAGTAATGTACTCTCGTATTCAAGTAAAATAGTATATAGTGGTTTTCAATCGGCAAAAATCGTTGACAGGTTTGCGTTTATACGATTCCGCGGATTGCACAATTTACTTAAATAGATAACCGAGTTTTAGTAATTGGTTTTTTCTGCACAGTACGGCAAGATATTGATTTTTCCATATCTTGCTATTTTATTTTACTGGGCCTTTTGGATAAAGGAATATATCATAAGAAGACAGTGATATTAAGTGTGAAATTGTGAGTATCGTGGCTAAAAGCCAAACAACCGAAAGTAAAAACTCCAAATAACCGAAAATGCTATTGCCAAATAACCGAACGCAGATTATAATCAGCTCATAAACGGAGATTGGAACAGGAGAAAAAGTAGTTTATGAATAATTATAAGAAGAGAGTTGCTGACAGACTTTTGGCAAAAAAATTAAAAAGTGCGGGAGCTGTTCTGATTGAAGGTCCAAAGTGGTGCGGGAAGACCACAACTGCGGAACAGATTGCCGCAAGTATATTGTATATGGATGAGCCTGAAAAAAAAGAACAGAACCTCAGGATGGCCGAGATCAAACCATCGGTGCTTCTTACGGGCGAAGCACCGAGATTGATCGATGAATGGCAGATAGCGCCTACATTGTGGGACAGTATCAGATTTTCGATAGATCACGGAGATGGAGAGGGAAGGTTCATTTTAACAGGATCATCTGTTCCGGCGGATCTTTCAAAAGCAGAGTATTCGGGAACGGGACGTTATGCCAGAATTAAGATGCGTCCAATGTCACTATTTGAGTCTGGAGAATCAAATGGCGAAGTCAGTATTAAATCTTTTTTTTATGAAAATCCCGGAGAATCGCTGGTAGCTGTAAATAAACTGGATATTGAGGATATAGCATATCTTGTTTGCAGGGGCGGGTGGCCAAGAGCTGTGCTGCAAGAGGTTAAAGATGTCGCACTTGACCAGGCGCTGAATTATTATGAATCTGTTGTAAAAAGCGACATATCGAGAGCAGATGGCGTAAACAGGAATGAGCAGCGAGCAAGGCTCCTTATGCGATCATATGCAAGAAATCAGGGGACGCAGGTGAGCAATGGTGCTCTTAAAGCAGATATGGATGCTAATGATTCTTCGACTCTTGATGAAGATACAGTTCTTTCATATGTGAATGCATTGAAAAGGATTTTTGTTGTTGAGGATCTTCCCGCATGGAATCCGAATCTAAGATCCAAGACGGTTGTACGAACATCGGATACGAGATATTTTGTAGACCAGTCGATAGCAGTGGCAGCTTTGGGGATTTATCCTAAGGATTTGATAAACGATCTTGATACTTTTGGGCTTATGTTTGAGACCATGTGCATAAGAGACCTTAGGGTCTATACTGATGCACTCGGAGGACAGCTCTATCATTACAGAGATAAAAATGGACTTGAGTGTGACGCTGTTATACATTTGAATAATGGTGATTATGGATTGGTAGAGATAAAGCTTGGCGGGGATGCATTGATAGATCACGGAGCTGAGACTCTGAAAAAGCTTGCCGGTAAGATTGATACAACTCGGATACATGAGCCTTCGTTTCTTATGGTGCTGACCGGTACAGACAGCTATGCTTATCAAAGAAAAGACGGAGTGTACGTTGTTCCAGTCGGATGCCTTCGGGATTGATGATTATATGTCACTAAAATGTCTGCTCAAGACCTCAAAAGAGCGTAGACAAGCGAAATTAATAGTATACAATGGGCTTGCAAAATTGCAATGTAATACTATTATAGAAAGTCAAATTGAAAGTTGTAGATATAGGAGCGAATATTGCGATGAAAAAAGAAATAGTAATATTTGAAGCAGATAATTTAAAACTAGAGGTCCCTTTTACACCAGAACAAGAGACTGTATGGCTTAATAGAAATCAGATGGCTGAATTATTTGGAAGAGATATTAAGACGATAGGCAAACATATCAATAATGCACTACGAGAAGAGCTTAACGATAATGAGATAGTCGCAAAATTTGCGACTACCACTCAACATGGCGCGATAGAAGGTAAAACCCAGACACACATGACGGAATATTACAATCTTGATATGATAATTTCTGTTGGCTACCGTGTCAAATCTAAAAGAGACGTTGAATTTAGGCTCTGCGCCAATGGAGTCCTTAAAGATTACATTATTAAGGGTTATGCCGTTAATGATGACCGCATGGATCAATTGAAGAAAGTCATTATAAATTGTCTAAAAAGAAGCTGACAGATTCCAATTCGCAGGTGTGATATATAAAAAATTGCTAACAGGTCTGTAATTATGCGATTCTGCAGATCGCATAATTTACTTAATTGGATAACCAAATTACAATAACAGTAATAAATAACGCTGATTATATAAGGAGGTATATCATGAGTAGCGAGATGTTTATTACAGCAGCTGAAGTAGCAGAAGACTTCGGAGTGTCGAAAGCCTGTGGATATTCGATAGTAAAGAAGTTAAATGATGAATTGAAAGAAAAAGGTTATCTTACCATATGCGGGAGAGTAAGCAGGCAATACTATATTGAAAGAGTACATGGCGCTGCAGTAGAAATGGAAGTGGGAAACTGAGTTGCTTAATTAGTCTGTGGCATTATTTTGGCAACAAAGTTCAAACGATCAGTTCAAACGATAATGAATAAAATAATTTATTGCCACGAGGCTATAAAAAGCGCCAATTCATGTTGGAATTACAAGGCTTCTAGGGTCGGGAGTTCGAATAGCGCCAGGGGGCTTCCATGCCTTCTTGAAGCGTTGGAATCACTGGTATGTAGCGATTCACAAAAAAGGCACGGTACTTAAATGGTACTATAAATACATAAGCGATAATGAGCAGTGGACAGTTGATTTTTCAACGTGTTCGCTGCTTTTTTATTATAGCCGGCATTCATAAAATATGCCATGATGCCAATTGATGTCAAAAACATTCGCACAATTCATTAAGTATTGCTTGGCTATGATATAATTGTTTCATAGAAATATACAAATTGGAATTTGTGGAGGAAAAGATGAAACAAACGTTACGGGATAATATTGTTGGGCTGCCTTATAGCCTCCACGATATGCACGTCACAGAGCTTGTAATCAACGGCAACGACTTAATTTTCAAGTTTATGGATGGGTTTGAGCAGAATATTGTCAATGGAGTGCTAGTAAAGGGTGAAATCTGTTTTCATGAAGCAGACCTTGACTCCTGCTTTGTCTATGTGCTGGACTTTTGCGGCAACGAGGGCAGCTTTACGGGGCATAAATATGCTTTTGCTGATTTTACCGCTGAAAACAAGAAAATCGACTTTGAGATCATCGATGAGACCTATGGATACAATTCCTCTAAGCTGGCAGGTTGGCTTTGGGGCGGAGAGGAACCAAAGGAGTGTATTCTTGATCTTTACCATTTTGGCGCAATGGAGTATATTACAGAGGAATAACGTAGGAGACCTTCATTTAATGGATAAAAAAAGAGTTGGGTAAATTCCGAGTTGCCGAGATGTTGCTAAATCGGAAGTTATCGATATCAACACGAATGCGTCTCCTGACATCTTCGTAAACAAGAACGGGGTGACATTCACCAAGCGTGTACTCGAGGACCTTAATTATCCGCAGAATGTTCAGTACTGCATAGATCCTGAAAATCATGTGTTTGCAATCAAACCGCGCAAAGGCAATGAAGTCAAGGCTACATCTTTTTTTAAATCAAGAGGTGAACAGAACAGCACGGTCAGCTGTAACAATAAGAACATGCATGCGGTCCTTACTAAAATGATACCGGACTACAATGAAGAGAAAAGAAACAAGATCACAGGATTCTTCGATACCGAGAATAAGATCATGTTCTATGGCATGCGTGGGCGGAAGAGGATCTGCTCCGCGCTGCAAAGTAACATAATGGCAGATTGATCATTTAGCTGACGTCCCGCACACCGCAGGGCGTTTTGCTTTCCTAGAGCATTTTGATATATTTTTGAATGCACGTATTATATATTTGCCAGCGGAATATCTGAGACTGAAATCTCCCGACATTGAGCAGCTTTTGGAATAAAGCTGACAGCAGAAGCGGTTTTATCAGATAAGGAATAAGGCTACATGATATAATGGTTTTAAAACACTGGAAATTACAGATGCAAAGAATGTTTGCGCATGAGTTGTTGCAAATGCAAAGGTGATTTGATAGACATAGTATATGTCCTTTAATACAATTTTGAAGAAAGGAGGGAGACTATCATGACACTTGGAGGTAATATTCAGAAAATAAGAAAAGAGGCTCACCTGTCTCAAGAAGAGCTGGCGGAGATGTTTGATGTTACAAGACAAACAATTTCAAATTGGGAAAATTCAAAGAGTTACCCGGATTTGGAAACACTAATAAAAATCAGTGATAGTTTTGAAATCTCCTTAGACTTTTTATTGAAGGAGGATGTAACTATGGTAAAAACAATTGATAAGGAAGTAAAGAGCACAAGGAAATACGCACGTGCACTGATTGCAATTGGAATTGTAATTGCGTTGTTAATCGGAGGTTTTGCAGTGTACTCAGCCGTGTATTTTAATACGAAGAGTGAATTAGAAGCCAATTTTGAGAAACAGTTAGAAGATAATAATTTCTATAAGAACAGAGATGGATATTATTCTATGGATTATGCGGATGGCGTTGTTTATGGTGTTCCAAATCAATCTATGCCGAAACTGACGGATTATGATTTGCATTTTCATGAAACAAATGTTTATTGTGATATTGAGCTTAAAGATAGTAGAGATGAGATCATATGGGACGGTTATAATGACTTTTCTGCTTCGGCAATTTCTAAAGCCGATGATAAGGTAATAGGAAGTACGGCTCAATTTAAGGAGAGTGATTTCTCTGATATGAAAAAGCTAAGTGATGAATTAGGCATTTCGGAAAAAGAAATAAGGGAAATCATTAAGAAGGGAAATGAGCTGTATAAAGATTTCTATTCAGAACAGTAGATAATATATAATCAGGCAGGTAACTCTCTCCACGACAAATTCCGATTTGGCGATGAAGACCGGGTCGTTTTAGGGCACAGTATGTGCCCTATTATTGTCCATAAAAATATTCGTACAATTGCAGCCGTTCGAATTATTGATTATCTTATGCATATAAGAAAAGCAAGGATAATACTTTGAAATTTGTAATTGATCACATATTTAGTAAATATTCCGGATGGGAACATGAAAAGGAATTTAGACTTGTCTTGTTAGATTGTAACAATGAAATGGATGATTATGAAACAATAAAAACTAGCGTATCAATAAAAGTTTTCTGTGCATTTCCGCACTCGTGCTGGAGAGTGATGCTTATGCGAGTGTATACGATTTTATTCTGTGTACTTTTTAGGACATATTCTTCTCATATCAAATGCTATTATTGAAACAAGAGAGGACGTGAGGATATGAAAAAAATATTTGCATTTTTTTTATGTGTTGCTGTTGTAATGACCTTCACTGTCGGCTGCGGATCTCAGGCAAAAAAGGACATGAATGCAGCAGTAGATTCAGCGAATGAGCTTCTTCAAAAAGATGCCAAACCGTATGATGCCGGAACAAAAACAAATCTTGAAAATGCCGTCAAGGCGAGCGAAAAAGCGCAAGATGATGAGGCATACAGCAAAGCAGCGAAAGAAATTAAAACTGCAGCAAAAGGATATAAAGACAGCATCAAGCAGCTTAAACAGGTGACAAATCCTAAGGAGTCGTTTTTGATAAAACGTGCGAAGACTGTCAAATCGATCACTCAGGTCCAGGCCGCTACCGAAAAAACTGATGCCAATAATATGATGAACAAAGAAGGCGGGTACACATCATATATAGCTCTGAAGTCATCAATGGTTCATGATAGTTATTACTCCAGTCAATCAGCCCTGGAAGCCGGTAATGACGGCGGTGCCGTGATAGAAGCCTTTAAAACTGTCAAGGATGCAAAAGCCAGAGTAAAATATTTGTCTGCGCTCGATGGAAGCGGTCCGTTGTCGCCGGGAACACATAAAGTCGTGGGGACACTCGTAATAAGAACGTCGAATCAACTTACTGCATCACAGCAAAGCAAATTAGAAAAAAGGATCATTAATGCATTGATAAAACTGGCTGAATAACAGATGAGTTCAAATAGCACAATATGATTTGTTCTCCTTCCAAGTCATATCTCTCTATGAAACTATTATTATATAAATATAACGATATTGCTCCAACGTGAATGTTATTACGGAGGTCCCAAAATGAAATGTGCGAATTGCGGCAACAACAATCCCGACACACTGTTCGATGAAGGCGATACAATATATTGCTCAGTATGCTGCCATAGAACATTGAAAGCTACAGGCAAAGATGATCTGATCAAATGCCCTTACTGCGGCAGGCTAAGAGACAGGAAAGCCTTTTCGTGTATGTGGTGCGGAAATTCCCTTGACAGCAGTAACAAACCGACCAGAAAGGAACGTAAAGAACTCAAAAAATTCCTGGAGGATTTTGATAATAGCATTGACAGCTCTAATGTCAGATACTGGTACTTAAGAAAAAAGGACGGAAAGAAATAAACGGAAGACATCCGCAGTACAATTGTGCTGCGGCACTTGTAATGAAAGGAAAAACACTATGGCGAAATCACTTAAAGGAAAAAGCCCAGACGTAAAATCACTAATACAAAAGGGAGCGTCGAACATTGACCTTCAGGAAATCAAAGGAAAAGCCTTTCAGGCCGGCGATGCGCTGAAAGAAAAAGCGGGCGACATCAAATGCACTGCAATGGATACCAGAGAAGATATCAAAGACAAACTGACCGAACTCGATCAGCTGCTGGAGAAATCCATCACAGAATATAACGATGCTTATACACTTATGAACGATAAAGGCGTCCGGCTGTTTGTCGAACGAAGCCGTGCTGCAGATTCCATTGGTTTTGTTGAAGACCTTGTAAACAGTTTAGCCAACAGCCCTAAATCATTCGCCGCGGATTTTATAGAAATAAAGGTCAATAGAAATGAATTTGTCGAATCCTGCGAATTCGCCGAACGCGAAGTCGAAGCAGCAAGAATGGCGGCAGGCGGTGCAGGCGCGGGTCTTGCTGCGGGAGCTTCTGTGGCCATGATGGCGCCGAGTGCAGCAATGTGGATCGCAACGACATTCGGTACCGCTTCGACAGGTGCGGCAATTTCCACACTGTCCGGTGCAGCGGCTACAAACGCGGCATTGGCCTGGCTCGGAGGCGGCGCACTCGCGGCCGGAGGAGGAGGCATCACCGGCGGAACAGCATTTCTGACGCTGGCGGGCCCTGTCGGATTGACGATTGCAGGCGCTACGCTCCTGGGCTCGATCGTAGTTTTTGCAGGCAAAAGAGTCAAACTCAATAAGCAGAAAAACGAAGAAATAGAAGACGTAAAAAATAACACGGAAGCGATAAAAGAGACAGATGCAAAGATTAATGAGATTCTGACGACAACAGCATCTGTAAGGAACGGTTTGAACAAAGAGTACAGAGAATGCATGAAATATTACTGCAGTGACTATCTCTCGCTCAGCGATGAACAGAAGATGTCGCTCGGTACGCTGGTAAACAATACCAAAGCATTATCTGTAATGTTTACAAAAAAAGTTGAGGACTAAGAGGTGATGATTATGGGTATTAAGGAAATCAAAGAAATATCGATCGACTTTTTCTCAAAGACTGATATAAGCGCGGAACTAAATAAAATAATGAAAACATACGAACAGATACAGGAAGCGGCAGCAGCGGTCAACAGTACTGACGGAAAGCAGGGACTCGTAAAGATCCGCATCGGGACCATCCTCACTTTCGGCATAATAAATAATATCTCGAATGGGAAATGGCCGAAGAACTATGCGAAAGACGACTGGCTCGATCTTTTAAATGCGGTTTCAGAATATGCCGTAGACATAGACGATCAGGATTACAGCGCCTTCATATTCAAAATGTATGCGGAATACATTGACGCTTCAGCCGGTGTGCTCGCCGGCCGGGTGCCGGAAGACACATTGGATCCGATCATATCCCTAGCAGAAGAACTGCGGGAGAAAACTGAACTGTTTCAAAACAGCGGCCTGGGCGAAGTCGACTATACCGAGGAATGTCTGTGGATTTGCCTCGATGCAGTAATAAAGCTTCTTGCCGCCAACTTCACAAAATATGCGGGGAGCGAAATCGGTAATCTGGCTGAAGGCCTTTCATCTGTTGCTTTCGAATACGGAAGGCTTATGCTTTACCGGAAAGAACAGGAACTGCTGAAACAGTACATTGACAATCAGAATGTACTGGACGATTCACTGCAGAAAAAATATGAAGACTACTTGCGTGAACTCGATGCCCAGGCCGATGTTTTTCGGGGCTTGATCAATAATGCTTTTGATCCTGATTTCAGAAACGCGCTGCAGGGGTCGATAGAATTTGCCAGAGCGGCAGGCGTAAGCGAGGACGAGATATTGAAATCGAGCGAAGAAGTAGATAGTTTCTTTTTGGACTGATTGAGAAGTGAACACCGGCAATAGTTTACACACTCCTGATCATATTGATTCATAAGCATTTATGGCTTTTCTTCCTTGTGAGTGCAGCAAAGTGAGAGTATACTCAATAGATATAAGAGGGGAGAAAAGAAATGAAAAATAAAGTAATTATTGTGATAGTGGCTTTCATGACATTATTGTCAATGAGTTTTGCCGCTCCTGTGTTTGCTGTTACTAATGCAAGCACACTTTGTACCGAGCATCATGTGACAAAACTGGGGAAAGATAATGAGGGTCAACGTTATTGTGACAGCATCACGGCCAGAGAGCCGTCGAAAATAACGCCTGCTCTATTTGATGGCGGTCAAAAACAATGTGGAAGCGTCGTAATGGAAATCAAAATTATCTATTATAAAAAAGTAATAGATAAAAAATATGATGCGTACAAAGTCACTGAAGTGAAAGGCAGATATGTAAAAACAAGCAAGTCGAAAAAACCATGCTCCAGCCTAAGAATGAAAAACAAGGCTACGGGGCTTAGATATGATTCAAACGGGAAATCACATAAAATGCGCAGTTTTTCAAATCAATCCGCAACACATCAGTATCCGAAGAAAGGAAAATGGTATTCATTTAAAACTGGTCAAAAGTATTACTATGATACTTCCGTCAGCGGGTCATATAATGCTACAAGATGGTATGTTAAAGTTAAAGGGAGTTCCAAAGAGTATGTATTGGATGATGATTTTGGAGAAGTAACACTCCCGTTCTAGTTGATAAGAGCACTGCACCTGCCCGAAACGGCGGGTGTTTTGTTTTGCAGCAGAGGCGACGCACAATGAAACACATAGAATCTGGGGGAAATGAACGCAGAGTTTCTTTGGCTGCAAGATATTGAGGATTTGATAAATATTTCTAGCAATCCTGTTTTAGTACCTCCTCTTCCTCTGGAAAGTCTTTGTGGTATTGTTTCTCAGGGTTATCATTGCTAAGGAACGTATCGATAAAGTGGAAATGACGTGAAAAGAGACGTACAAGAGTACCGACTACGAGAGAAGCAGCTAAAGTGCCCTCGCGAATACCATACAAGCCGTGCAGGAAAATGAAGGATAATGTGATCCCTATGATGACTTGTAACACATCGGCAGCAACTTTGATTTTGCCGAATTCAATGTGAGTCACTTCATATAATGCGAGGACCAGACCTTCACCGGCCAGCATGATAACATGAGCATGCACTTCCAGGAAGACGCCGAAAGCTATTACTACTAAACTGAGCATTGTAAAAAACCATTGCAGAAGATATGTTGATGGATGCAGATCAGATAAGAGCCACATTGTAAAATCGGTAAAATATCCAAAGATAAAGGCAACAGGCAGCTGCAGAAGCTGCAGAGGCTTGTAATTTCTGCGCAGAAGTATAATCTGGATAGAGATAAAAACGACGTGCATTATTATGGTTGCTTGTCCGATGGTCAGCGGGGAGAAAAGACTTATGATATAGGGAACACAGGAAATAGGTGATGTTCCGAGATTTGCTTTGACCGAAAGGCTTACGCCGAAGGCCATTATGAACAGCGCGATGGTCAAAACCATATATCGTCTAATTAACTCGTTTATTTTTGATTTGGGTCCTTTTACTTTGTTGTCAATCATATTTTGCTTTCTTTCGTTTCAAGTGTTTTATTTCAGGTCATTAGGTGTTTTTAAATTTGTGAAGATAATTTCCAGCAGTTGCTGGATTTCCGCTGTTTGCTTTGCAGACAGTCCGCTGCAGGCTTTTTTATCAATGATGTTGAAAGCGTTCTCAGTAATGCTGCACATTTCGCGGCCTTTATCTGTCATGGATACGAAGAGCGAGCGCCTGTTGCTGGGCAGATGATCGCGTGTAATTAAACCGCGTTCTTCCATTCTGCCCAGAATGCCGGTAATAGAAGCGGGGTCCAGCTCGCATCCTTCCGCAATCATCTTTTGTTCACAAGGCTCATTTTCAAGAAGAAATTCAAGGATCTTGGGCTCTCCGGACCTAAGGTCGGACTTTTTCCTGATTTCCTGCATAATGTTTTTTTGACATAGTGCATGAGCTTTTCTAAGTCTGTAATGTAAAGAATCCTGCATATAATACTCCTTCTGTGCTGCAGACCATTGTATAAAAGCGTATAGTTTTTATACAAACAATTAGTATACCAACTATAATACGGCAAATCCATAATGTCAAGCTGTCTTTTGAAATGATTTGATATGCAAAAGCTAAACAGGCGGTGAAAAGGATAATGGATAAACAACTGGCAGCAGGGCACGCCCCGCTTGACACTGGCGCATAGTACGAATACAATCATGGTCAAGCAATTGACTATTACTGCAAATTACACGACGAACAGTTTGCGCTATATGACGAATATGTCAAAAGCCGCGGACTCCTGATGAATACCTTTCTCGTACTGTTTTATGCTGAAGAGGGAATGACCCGGAAAGAAATCTGCGGGAAGACATTCCAGTCGAAGCATACCCGTGAGGAACAGGAGCAGCTCATAGCCCTGTCCGGGCGTTTTACTCAAAATCTTAAAAAACTGTGAAGGAAGAAGATCAATAAGAAATTTTATGAGATAGTCAATAAAAGAAGAAGCATCAGGAAGTAACAGAAAGCGGAAATATACTCACGAACCATTTAAGAAAGGAGGCAGTAATAATGCCTGAATTGCCGGAGGTTGAAACAGTGCGTCGTATCCTGGAGCCGCAGCTCGCGGGAAGGCGTGTAGAGACAGTGGAGATCCGCAACCCGCAGATCATTGCCTATCCCGATGCGGAACAGTTTGCGGAATGTCTGCGAAATCAGACGATCGCCGAAATGAGCCGCAGAGGAAAATTCCTGACGATCCATTTCGCCGGCGGCGACTGGCTCTGCCTGCATCTGAGAATGACCGGGCAGCTTCTGGTCATGGCGGCAGACGCCCCTGTGGAAAAGCATACGCATTTGCTTATGTCGTTATCCGACGGCAGTCAGCTGCGCTATATCGATGTAAGACGCTTCGGCCGTTTCTGGTATTTCCGCCAGGGAGAAGTTGACAGCATTACCGGCCAGGCGAAACTCGGACCGGAACCATCCGACCCCGCAGTAACGGCCGCGTACCTGCAGGAAAAACTCGGCAGCAGGAAGAAAGCGGTCAAGGAAGCGCTGCTAGACCAGACTGTAGTCGCGGGCATCGGCAACATCTATGCCGATGAGATATTATTCACCGCGGGGATCTATCCCGGGACAAAGTGCGCTGCGCTCACTGAGCAGGACTGGGAAATGCTGGCCGAAAAGATCCCGGAGATCATTTCCTGGGGCATCGACGCCAATGAGATGACACCTGAGGAATACCTGGCGGGCAAAGGACAGGATTACCGCAACATTTCCGGCTTGCGCGCATACGGCCGCGCCGGACAGCCCTGCACGGTATGCGGAAGTACCATGGAAAAAGTGACCGTCGGCGGCAGGACAAGCTGCTTCTGCCCGAACTGTCAGAGGAAACCGGAATGATGGATGCGCAGGGAATTCATGACATGCGTAAAATCCAATTGAGTATTAAATGATAAAAAAGCAAATCAGAAAAAAGGATCATTCATGCTTTGATAAAACTGGCTGAATAGCACAACGGTCAGGGAAAGAAATAATGCATGAGACAATTGATATTGCTTTACGGACATGATTTGTGCCATTGAAAATGCTGTAACAGAATAAATTCGCAATACATTGGGCGCTTCGGCGCCCTTTTGAAATTGGCAAAAAATATAAAGATATTTCTGTATATCCGGATCATTGCGTGCGTCACATTCCATCTCTGATTTGTGATTTTTCTGCATAGGGCACTGGCTGAAGACCCGATGTTTTCAATGCTTCTAAGACTGCGTACCGCATTACGGAACGCAGGGTCGTATACCGGTGCGCCCTGTATTGACCGTCTGAATCGTCTGAATTATTCTGTCATCATAAAAGATGACGAAATATCAATACAGCATAAACGTCATGACATATAGGAGGTAAACGCTATGCACATGATAATCAACGGAAAAAAAGTTGACAGTTCTGACGGAAAGACTTTCGATGTGATCGACCCGGCAACAGGGAAGGTCATCGACAGCATGCCAAAAGCGACAGAAGCCGATGTGGATGCCGCTGTAACGGCCGCGGTAAAAGGACAGAAGGTATGGGCTTCCGTACCTATACATGAAAGAGCAGAAGTACTGTACCGCTTCCTTCATCTGGTAGATGAAAACAAAGAAGATCTGGCACAGACTCTCATGCTGGAAAACGGCAAACCAATAACCGAGGCAAGAGCCGAGATAGGTAATATAAAGATCGGCTTCTCCGGATTCATCGAAGCTGCAAAACATTATCACGGAGAACTGCTGACTCCCGGCGCAGAGGCAGGTCAGGAAAAGCATTATCAGATGGTGACCCGTGAACCTATAGGAGTCATCGCCTGTGTTATCCCCTTCAACTTCCCCTGCGACCTTTACGATCAGAAAGTGGCTCCGGCTCTGATGATGGGCAATGCCGCTATAGTGCTTCCTAGTTCCGACAATCCAATGACCCTGATGAAGCTCACAGAGCTGCTGACAGAAGCAGGTGTTCCTGACGGAGCGATCCAGTGTCTGACTGCACCAGGAGCAGTCAAGGAAGCAGCTACAAGGGATCCAAGAGTACACTTTGTAACGCTCACAGGCAGCACTGAAATCGGCATAAGGACAGCAGAGATCTGCGCTTTGAATCTGACGCCTTCCGCACTGGAACTGGGCGGTAATGATGCCTTCATCGTGCTGGAGGACGGCGATGTGGACCTGGCAGTTGAAGAAATGATTTGGGGCAGGATGTACAACACAGGCCAGGTATGCTGTGCAAGCAAACGCTTCATCATACATGATTCACTGAAAGACGAATTTGCAGAGAAAGCCGTTGCCCGCATCAAAAAACTCAATTACGGAGATCCTAAAAAAGACGACACTCAGATTTCCTGCCTTATAAGCGAGAATGCAGCGATCAAAGTTGAAAAAGAAGTAGAACAGACTGTAAAGGAGGGCGGCAGGGTCATACTTGGAGGCCGGAGAAAAGGCGCATTCTACGACCCGACAGTCATAGTCGATGTGCCGAAGACCGCTGCCGTAGCTTCCGACATGGAGATATTCGGACCTGTAGTGCCGGTCATAGGATTTTCAACTGACGAGGAAGCCATCGAAATCGCCAACTCATCAAAGTTCGGACTTTCCAGCTGCGTATTTTCCAGAGATGCGAAACGCGCAATGAAGGTCGCAAAGGCAATGGAAGCAGGCGGAGCCGTTATCAACGGTGCAAGCTTCTTCAGAGCTTTCGAGCAGCCGTTTGGCGGCTGGAAGCAAAGCGGCATCGGCAACGAAGGTGTATCCGCTACATTCAATGAGATGACAAAGATTAAAACTATCGTCCTTAAAAATATACTCTGATTAATCCGTATATAGATATTAAAGACCCGCACAAATAACATCAGACCGTTAAGTAAGGAGGGATCTATGATGTTGAAAGCAATAACAGGATACAGCACCGCAGCAGACAGCGCAGCAGCAGGCAGAGAAGCGGCTGCAATGATCAAAAAAGACCTCAAGGCTCCGAACATGGCATTCGTATACAGCGGAGTCCAGTATGACCAGAAAGAACTTATGAACAGTATCAGCGGGGAACTGCCGGGCGTTCCTCTCATCGGCAATACATCTTTCACCGGCGTCATCACACCTGACGGATTCAAGGGCGGCGAAGACTGTTTCGTCGGCATTATGGCCATGGAAGATCCGTATATGAAAGTCGGAGTCGCAGGCATGCCTAAGACAGGAGACGCCAGAGCAACCGGCAAAGCAGTCGCGGAAGCAGCCCTCAAAAATGCAGGCAGGAATACCGCGCCTGACTACTTCTATATGTCGGCTCCTCCGGGAGAAGAAGAAACATATCTGAAAGGCATATCAGATGTGATTGGCAGAATACCTTTCTTCGGAGGCTCTGCAGCAGACAACACCATTGCCGGAGAATGGCTGCTCTATACCGACAAGATGGTCACGCCTGACGGCGTATCAGTTGCCTTCTTCTATACAGACAAACCTTTCGCCAACAAATTTACAGGAGCCTACAATGAGACGGGCAACATGGGCATTATTACCAAGCTCGACGGCAAAAGGACACTGATGGAGATAGACGGTGTGCCGGCAGTAAAAAAATACATGGAATGGACAGGTCAGCCTGAAGAAGCCTGCATGGGCGGCAATCTTCTTGCTACATGTGTCACAGCTCCTCTTGGGGTCAAGGACAGGCTCGGCGAACTGACAGCAGTAAGACATCCTATGAACGGGAACGATGATTACTCTATGGCAGTAGGAAACGATATGGCGGAAGGCACAGCAATTATACAGCTGGAAGCCAGCGTCGACGAACTTATAGCTTCTGTGGGAAAGACACTCGCAGAGCTCAAGGGAAAAATGAACGGCAAGGAGATCGGAGCTCTTCATCTCGTACATTGCGGAGGCAGAAGAGCAGGAATAGATTCCCGCATAGATGAAGTGACAAAGGAAATAAAGTCACAGGTCGGAGACATCCCTTTCATAACTGAATTCACCTTCGGAGAATACGGATATGAAGATGACGGGCGCAACACCTGCGGCGGACTGATGCTCTCATTCACAGCATTTGGCAAATAATACGGAACATATATGCACCAAAAAACGGGGCGGAGAATTTCCGCTCCGTTTTTTGATATTTTTCAGCCGTCGTAGCCCATATTCCGCGATATTTCGGCAGCGGTCTTCATCACATAATCCGCCACTTCCTGAAACCTGTCTTCTGCCAGCAACTTCGTTGAACCGCTGGCGCATACCGCAGCGATTATATCTCCCCGGTAATCATATATAGGAGCACCGATGCATCTGTGACCTTCTTCATATTCCTCATTGTCCATGCCCCATCCCCTGGCACGCACCTTCATGAGTTCCTCATGCAGGGCATCCAGATCGGTGATCGTATTCTTTGTATAATTCACGAATCGGCAGCCGACCATGACTTTTTCAAGTTCATCCTTTGAATATTTTGCAAGTATACATTTGCCCAGAGACGAACAGAAAGCCGGCACATGGAGACCTATCTGCGAGTAGAGTTTTACTGAAGATATGACATCCATTTTTTCTACATATACTATCTGATCACCATCCAGCACTCCAAGATAGGCGGTAAGTCCCAGGTCGGCGGTTATCTGAGCAAGATAAGGTCTGGTCTCCGTCTGCAGTTCCAGACTGTTTATATAGCAGCTGACCGCGCCGATGAGTTTCAGCCCGATCTTATACTCCCCGTTCTCTGTTTTCTCCAGATATCCTCTGTCTGAAAGAGTTGAGATCAGCCGGTATGCCGTGCTCTTGTGGAGGCCGGTTTTCCGTGCGACTTCAGTGACGCCCAGCCCTTCGGGTTCGACTGCCAGAGCTTCGATAATATCCAGTGCTCTGTTTATCGACTGTACGCTGTCACCTTTATCCATCGGCCGCCTTCCTTTCGTTTATATTACTTTATCTTGTTTATATCATATGTATTATATCCTTTATAGTAGTCTCCTTGTCAAGACCATGAACTGAAAATTTATCGTGAACGATCACTTCTTTTATTTGGCTCTGACAGCCATTTTCCGGCAGTTTTTATAAGCTCTGCGTGCCCGCAGATCAACTTCTTCAAAGCAATGTTCTTTCAATTGCAACTATATCATAAACGTGCTATCATATGGCTACGATAAGAAATAGTGTTCATTTTGTTGCCAGTCTGAGCGAAAGGAAACTGCATATGAATACGATCAATAATGAAAGCGCCACGAAGAAATCCAAGACTCAGATTTGTTCTGCGCTTATGCGATTACTGAAAACGAAACCATATCGCAAGATTTCTGTTTCCCAGATATGCAGTTGTGCCGGTGTATCCAGAACTACGTTTTATAAGAATTTTGATTCTCTGGATGCGGTGGTTCTCTATAAACTGACTTTGATAGAAAAAGACTATAATAAGCAGTATTCCGCAGACGATGATATTCGTGTGCATTTCGTTGACCTCTATACCCTGATCCGGAAAAGCAGAGATTTTGATTTGCTTTTTGTCAAAAACAACTTGTTATATATTTTTGAAGAGCAGATCAGAGACGGCTATTTTCATTATATGAACACCCAGACAGGTCAGAACCTCGTGGGATTTCAACGTGAATATATGCCTGAATACCTGTCTGCGACGGTTGTGTCATTGCTGAGAAAATGGGCAGAAACCGGGTATCGTGAGCAACCTGAACAAATGGCGGATATCACCGTCAGATTGATTGATGGTTACCAGAAACTTTTGCCAATGCCAACGGTGTCTGAAGCATATAAGAAGATACAGGATAGTTCCGGCGAATTATTGAGAAATTTAGAAAGTCAGGCAGACAACGTATCTGATATTTTGAATAATGTTCCTGTCGGATTATGTGTACTGTTTATGCCTGATGATACTCATCAGGAAATCTGGTTTGCGAACAAGCAGCAGATGCGGCTCATTAGTCCCCATACGACCGCGCCTGAGACAGTGTCTCCAAAGTTCAGTAAACTTCGCTCCGGTTATTATAAAAATGCATTCAGCGGTGTACATCCGGACGATATGCAGCAGGCGATCAAAGCCTTTAAGGAAGGCTTTAATCAGGAACAATTTAAGGTCCCTCCGATTCGCCTCAGGATAGATGATGGAAATTATAAATGGATCGCTATGGATGTATCGCTTCGCAAATCATCACCTGAAGGCAGAATTTATTATGCTGCCTATCGTGACATCTCCCGGGAAATTCAACTCAGGCAGGAACTGGACATCCAGCGGCAGCAAAATGCGGAGAAGACGCTTCTGGACACCATTGGACATCTTCCGGCATGTTCAGTTTTATACCGCGAAAAAGAAGACGGGATGCTTGTTCCTGAGCGTTATTCAGAAGAATTTCTGAGCTTAATGGGGTATGAACTTGATGAGGGAACAGATACCGAAAAAGATAATCTTTTATTTTTCATTCATCCCGATGATAGAAAAGAAGCGGCAAAAGTACTGTATTCGCAGCAGGAATATGGTTCGCTGCAGCAAGCGATTTTTCGCATCCGCATTAAAAAAGACAGTTTCAAATGGGTCAGCGTAAATGTTACACGTTTTTCATTTTTAGAGGAACGATATCTCTATGTCGTATTCACTGATATAGATGATCTGAAAAAACAGGAGGGGATGCTTAAGAAACAGTACGACGACGCTCAGGCTTTTCTTGATTCGGTCACCGACACTTATTTGATGACGCAGCGCTCGAATCTGACGCAGAATAAAGTTGAAGCGCTTCGCGGTAAAGCCGCGCCTGATGCTAGCTGGGAGGGAGAAAAATACGATGAGCTTGCCGAAAGACTTCTACAGGAGGTAAAGGGTGACGCAGACCGCAAAAACTGCACGGAATTGCTGGACCGGTCATACCTGTTAAAAAACTTCGAAAAAGGGATCCGTACAGTGACCAGAGAATTCCGGTCTCATCCTGCAGGATATGATGTGCTTTGGATGCAAGGTGTTACGACACTTTCCAAACATCCGGAAAGCGGCGATGTAATTTCATTTTTCGCGCTCAGCGACATTCTGGAAAAGAAACTTTCTGAAGCAATCATCCATAAAATCGTTGCTGAACAATGTGACTATGTATGCTGCATCAATACAAAAAAGCAGCAGTTTGAGTTTTTCCTTGCCAACAAGCGGTGGCAGGACAAAGAAGATATTAGTATAGGCTCAGATTATGAGGATACTTTGAATTCTGTTTTTGTCAAATATGTGCTGCCGGAGGAGCAGGAGAAGTATCGTGAGTTTACGAAGCTCTCCAATGTTTTGGCATCACTGGCCGATAAAGAAAGCGTTTCGGAATGGTTCCACAGCAGAGAGGAAGGCGGCGTACGAGTCAAGCAGCTGGAATTTTCTTACCTGGATAGAGAAAACGATCTCCTTGCTTTGGTGAAGACGGATATAACAGAAGCGCAGCAGTATCAGCTGGAACAGGAGGAAAAGCTGCGTACAGCACTTGATACAGCAGAAACGGCAAATGCGGCTAAGTCAGATTTCCTTTCCAGCATGAGCCATGATTTGCTTACTCCGCTCAATGGAGTCCTTGGCTTTACAGCTTTTGCACTTAAGGAGGATAATCCGCAGAAGAAGCAGGAATATCTCAAAAAAATCGAATCCTCCGGGCAGATCCTGCTGGACCTGATCAATGATACGCTGGATCTGTCACGCATCGAGAGCGGAAAGGCAGTACCTGAACCGGAAGCGGTGATGGCAGACGATTTGATTCCGGCGGTAGTGACTGCACTCAAGCCATTTGCAGAGCTGAAAGGTGTCCTTTTGACTGAGAATCTCAGCAACTATCAGAATCAGCTCGTATGGATGGATAGGCTGAAAGTAAATAAAATTGCCTTGAATCTGATTTCCAATGCGATTAAGTTCACACCATCCGGAGGCATTGTTACTGTGACACCATATTGCACTTCGGAATGTAATGATAGATTAGAATGCGGTTTTGTTATTGAGGATACCGGCATCGGAATGAGTGAGGAATTCATACGGCATATGTATGAACCATTTTCACAGGAAAAACGTTCGGAGCATATTCAGACTCCGGGCACGGGCCTGGGACTTTCTATCGTAAAACGCTATGTAGACCTTTTAGGCGGCACTATTAGTGTTGAAAGTCGTTTACATGCCGGTACACGCTGGGAGGTAACGCTCCCTGTCACAATACTCCAAAATGGCAAGATGGAAAAGCTAAAATCGACGGGAACAGAAGCGCTGAGCGGAAAGCGTGTTCTGCTGTGCGAAGATAATCAGATGAATACCGAGATCGCATCTATGCTGCTGCAGGAAAAGGAAATGCTGGTGGAAACCGCCGAAAACGGTTTGCTGGGATTGGAAACATTTTCTGCCTCTGCTGATGGTTATTACGATGCGATATTGATGGATATACGTATGCCGGAAATGGACGGATATGAAGCAGCGAGAAAGATCCGTGCGCTGGACCGGCATGATTCCAAGACAATACCGATCATAGCAATGACGGCAGATGCGTTTGAAGAAAGCATACGCGCGGCAAAGCAGGCCGGCATGGACGCTTACATCACAAAACCTTTAGAGCCGTTTAAAATGTACACTGTCCTGCAGCAATGCATAGAAAAATAAAGCGCGTATAATATCAGCGCCTGCATTTTGATATGCCTGTGCAAGTTCCATTTTATATGATCAAAGAATACTCTGTTTAAGGGCTTGTCCGTCACACAGTTTCAAAGAGAACGGCCAATCTGTTTTTGCGATGGATAAAACCGCCTGCGCAAAATATGCATTTAAATTAATGAAACAATGAGAAAGGAGGCAGTAATAATGCCTGAACTGCCGGAAGTTGAAACAGTGCGTCGTATCCTGGAGCCGCAGCTCGCGGGAAGACGCGTAGAAACAGTGGAGATCCGTAATCCGCAGATCATTGCCTATCCTGATGCGGAACAGTTTGCGGAATTGCTGCATGATCAGACGATCTCAGCAATGAGCCGCAGAGGGAAATTCCTGACGATCCATTTTTCCGGCGGTGACCGGCTCTGTCTGCATTTGAGGATGACCGGGCAGCTTCTGGTCGTGACGGCAGATGTTCCTGTAGAAAAGCATACACATTTGCTCTTGTCGTTATCCGACGGCAGCCAGCTGCGCTATATCGATGTGAGACGCTTCGGCCGCTTCTGGTATTTCCGCCGGGGAGAAGCTGACAACATTACCGGCCGGTCGAAACTCGGACCGGAACCATCCGACCCGGCAGTAACAGCCGCGTATCTGCAGGAAAAACTCGGCGGCCGGAAGAAAGCTGTCAAGGAAGCATTGCTCGATCAGACAGTGGTCGCGGGCATCGGCAACATCTATGCCGATGAGATATTATTCACCGCGGGGATCTATCCCGGAACAAAGTGCGCCGCGCTCGCTGATCACGACTGGGAACGGCTGGCCGAAAAGATCCCGGAAATCATTTCCTGGGGCATAGGCGCCAATCAAATGACCCCTGAGGAATATCTGGCGGGCAAGGGGCAGGATTACCGCAACATTTCCGGACTGCGCGCATACGGCCGCGCCGGACAGGCCTGCACGATATGCGGATGTACCATGGAGAAAGTGACCGTCGGCGGCAGGACCAGCTGTTTCTGACCGAATTGCCAGAGGAAACCGGAATGATGGATGCGCAGGGAATTCAGGATATGCTTTTATAATCCTGCGGTCAGCCGCACTGGTGGTCGGAACGAACTTAGAAAAGAACTGCTGCCGGAAAATGCCGTTTTGCGACACATGCATTTTTTTGAAATGATTGCGGCGGAGCATAGCAAAGTAACCTGTTACTGTCGTTTTTGTTTGCTTATTATTATGATATAATAATAAACGATTTAACTGCGAAGGAAGCCTTTTTTAAATAGTTAATTTATTGGCATCTAGATGGGATGCATTGAACTTCAACATGAGATGTGTTTTTTATGAGATATTTTCACCACATAAAACTCAAGTTAATTTATTGACAAAAAGTAAAAGCTGCTCTATACTGATGGCAAACATTATATAAGAAAGGAGAAAGTAATGATCATTGCTATTAAAGTGAAAGTGTATCTTCTGCGTGATCTAAATTATCTGGCAGCGCTGCACGAAATTGCGGATTTTATCGCTTCAGCATTATGCCGTGACGAAAAATACAATGAAATGCATCATTCAAAAATGTACAAACCTTATGTTGCATCTTCGCTTGCGCCTGTATCAGCAGATGGGATATATGCAAAGGATAAGATTTACACATTTACAGTAAGATGCCTTGACCCAAGGCTGGCAGAGTATCTGCTGACAAAATTGAAAGATACTAATACGGATGTGTTTAAGGGTCTTACTGCAGAATGCTGGGAGGTAAAGAAGAAAATAATAACCAGACTTTACAGTTTGAACCCTGTGGTCATAAAATTGGATAAAGGCGGGTACTGGAAGGGACAAATTTCGGCAGATTCTTATGAAAAAATCATCTTTACCAATTTGATTAAAAAATACAATTGGTTTAATGCGGTGAAGATCGATGAGAATTTTCAGATATGGACAAATTTTAAACTGACAAATAATAAGCCTATTGCTATTCCATATAAAAACAATATTTCTCTCCTCGGTGATAAATTAGAGCTTGATGTCGATACCAATTCCATGGCACAGGAAATAGCACATATGGCATTGGCTGTAGGGCTTGGTGAAATGGGAGGAGCTTGTTGCTGCGGATATGTTAATTATCGTACTGTTGAAGGGAGGCGCAGACTATGATAAAAGATTGTCAGAATATTTTCGAGAATAAACTCGATGTATATGGCGATAAATTCATAATCGACAGGGTTACGCCTAAAGATGGCACTTACTATCTGATTAAAATAAAAGATAACGATTTTGAAGTCATGGATCCCATAGAGATAAAGTTCAACAAGAAGACAAAACAACTTGAATGCAGTGATTCATTTTATCTGCAATTGATAAGAAGTTTGGAGTATTACAGCAAACTTATTGACATGAACAAGTGTCTGGATCGTAAGAAGACGATACACTCCAACAACTTCCTTTCCTTTGCAGTGAAGAAAGATAGCATAAGCAGCAAAAAGCTTACCATTGATGTGATAAATGGATATTATGATCTTTTTAAGGATATGACGACTAAATATAAAGGCAAATCGTTAAAGCTGTATAAAAAAACTGTCGATAAAATAGGAGAAGCTGATTGTGAACTCGTAGATCGGATCAGAGCCTGGGTACTGGAAAACATATGGTCATTTGACGAGAATATGGATAAAAAAGATTATTTGAAATTGTTTTTTATTTACGATGATGAGGAACAGACGGTAGAAGCATATAAAAAAGAAGGGGAAAGATATCTGATACCAAACGTATATAACAGCAATGAGTATAACGTGAAAGTTGGCGAGGATATATATGGCTTGCCAAATAACAACATTGGAATGAATGCGAAGAAACCTTACCTGGCTAACAAGAAACGTGGCGGCAACGAGATCCCATATCTGCTTAATGAAAAGGAAGTGGTTGCCCAGTCGAAATTTTTTGATTATCTTTATGGATTGGTAGCAAGTGGCCATTATGATGTCTACTTTGATGAAATCGAGCAGGATATTATTGACTTGTTGCCCGGGGAACATTTGGAAAGGGAAGTCTCAGGATATTATATGCGCCTCAGCAAAGAGAAAAACGAAGCAAGTATTGATCGCTTTGAGATAGTGCCGTGTTTTGTGCCGCAATTACGCAAAACTTTCAGATATAAAAAACTTTTCTTTGAAATTGATCGGAATGAAGATGTGATTACCGACAGCAAAAATGTGCTGGAAGGGATGGTCAATGAAGTGTTCTTTTCAAAGTATTTGTGCACTAATTATTTTACGAATCCAAAAGATATTTTATTGAATGACGCAGTATTGAAAGAATGCCTTGCATTTGGAAGAGAGGCTTTATTCAGCTGGTTCCATACAAATGACAGTACCGATATCACTTATGTGGTTGATAGGATTTTCCTGAATATAATCAAAAACTCCATAGGGCATGGGAATTTAAATAATGTACGCAGGCAGATAAACTTGAGAATATCACTGCAGGATTATCTGAATAATAATGATGAGAAGGAGAAAGAGATGATCGAGTACAATGAAAACTTTAGGGCTCACTGCAAATCAGATGAATCATGGGATTTTACTGACGATAACGAGTATTACTATGCAGTAGGTCAGGTCCTGGAAACATTTATAAAAAAGAACAAGTCGGCAAAAAGACCATTGTCACAAATGAATGTATACCTGAACGCGAAAGATGATGACATGATAAAAATTATGCTGACAAGGGACTTTAAAAAATACAATTACGACATTTTTGACTACCAGGTACGGTTTAAGAATGTTTTTAGCAAGATAATGGCATATCGACCGAAAGCAAAAGTCAATCAACAGATAATGATAGCAGGTGCGCTTGCAGACAATATATTTTTTGAAAAAAGAGAAAAAGAGGAGGTAAGTGAAAATGAAGAGCAATAGAGTATATGGAGTAATAGGAATATCATCTATAATGGCAAACTGGAATGCGGATTTTTCCGGATATCCAAAGACAACATATGGCGGTGTAGTGTTTGGTAGTGATAAGGCTCTTAAATACCCAATGAAAAAAATGTGGGAAGAGCAGGGCAAAAAAGTGTTGTACATTAAATCCATGACAGTAAATGAAGGAAAAAAGGGAGAAATATCGATCATTCCGCGAACTCTGGGAGAACGTTACGAATATCTTTTTGGAACGCCGGTAGCCAAAGATAAAGGAGACGGCAGAGAAGTACTTACTAATTTGTTTAAAGCTATAGATGTAAAAAACTTCGGAGCGACTTTTGCCGAGGCTGGAAATAATATCGCTATAACCGGTGCGGTTCAAATCGGCCAGGGATTCAATAAATATGATGGGCATTCGGCGTTCGAGCAGCCAATACTTTCACCGTTCAGGGATCCAAAGGCTGCTGAAAAAGATGCTGAAAAAGGAGAAGCTAAGAACTCGACACTGGGTACTAAAATATTGAGTGATGAAGCTCATTACTTCTATTCATTTACAGTTAATCCAATGGCATATAGTAATTACGTTGAATTAGAAGTGACGGATGGATATACAGATGATGATTTTGATGAATTTAAGCATGTTGCGCTCACATCTGCAACATCTTTTGCCACCAACTCAAAAATCGGATGTGAAAATGAATTCGGAATGTTCGTAGAAACTGCGGAGGATATGTACATGCCTAATCTTGCCGAATATATTGAGTTCAGCAAAGGAGATGAAAAAAACGTGATCGATGTAAAATGCGGCGATATATTAAGGAATAATGTTGCTGGGATAAAGAGTATAGAAATATACTATAATCCGTTCACAACAACGCTGCAGGGCGATATCAATGATGCAAAAATGTTTGATATCAGAACACTGAAAGAGGTTTAAAATATGAAAGTGCTGAAATTCAAACTTTCAGGGAGGACAGCTTTTTTCAAGAAACCTGAAGTCAATACATATGTATATTTCACATACGGGAATATACACAAAGTGGCTTTGATGGGTATATTTGGTGCGATACTTGGATATGGCGGATATGCGCAGATGAAGAAAGAAGATGAATACCCGGAGTTCTATCGGAGGTTATGTAATATTAAAGTTGCGATAGCACCTGACAGCAGCTGCTACGGGACATTCGACAGGAAAATATATGAATTTAACAATTCGGTAGGTTATGCATCTAAAGAGCAGGGAGGCAATTTGATTGTAAAACAGCAGTGGCTGGAAAAACCGTTATGGCATATTTATGTGGCCTTGGACAACGAAGAAGTAGAGAAGCTTAAGATACAAATCATGAACAGGAGATGTGTATATATGCCATACCTCGGTAGTAATGATCATCCTGCAGATATAACGGATGCGGAAGTGGTTGATGTGAAGGCTGAAGAATATACTGATCAAATACAAATCGACAGTCTTTTTCAGGCTGAACATTCTGAAACGGATTATGATGCGGACGTTATTGGAATAGGATACAGATACAGAGAAAATCTGCCGGTGAAATTAATTAAAGGAAGCAATCAATATGAAACTGTGATGATGGAGTTCACTAATTTCCCAATAGAAAAAACAGACAATACGATTTATAAAATTGATGGGAAAAATATTGTGTTTTTTTAATAAAATTGAAGGGACGCCATTGCGATGGCGTCTCTTTCACAAAGGGAGATAATATGGAAATAGAAGAAATAATTGATATCAACCAACCGATATATGCACATGAACGCGACGGCGAAAAGGAAACATTATCGGAGCATACTCGATTATGCTTAAAGTATTTTGGCAAACTTGTATCAGAAAAAAAGTTAAAAAGGTGCTTTGATAATCTTTTCGAAGCTTATTTTAAAGACGATTGCGCATCGGAAATGGCGTACGATTTGCTAAGGAATATGGTAAAACTGCATGATATAGGAAAAATAAATCCTGTTTTCCAACAGAAAAAAATGAAGAATATCCAAGACCAAAGAGCGCCGTATCAAAGTGTGAATGGAAGCAATCATTCATTGCTGTCATCAGTTATCTACATTGACCGCGAATTGTCATTGCTGAGAAACAATAACTATGACAAAACTATACTGAAAAAAATAAAAGGGTTAGTTGTTATAAATGCATATATTATTTCTAGGCATCATAGCGGATTAAAGTCGCTGCATGATTTTTCGGGAGAATTAGCATTTGGCGGACAGTGCTATGACATTGTCAAAGAGCTTTGTAATATAAAAGATCCATGGTTTTATGGAATGAAGTTTTTAACAACTGATAATATAAGTAATGTGCATAAATATTATGATACTGCAATAAGGAACAGTGACAGAGATGCCATAATTGCGGCATACATTTATAGCAGATTGGCATATTCTGCTCTCACGGCATCGGACTACTATTCAACTACAGAGTTTATCAATGAGATTGAAATAGGTGAACTTGGCCAGATAGGCGATATAGATGAGCTTGTAAAAGACTTCGAAGCATCGGACATTATGAAAAGCATCAGGAGATATGAAAAAGAATCATATGGCAGGAAAAACGAATTCGCTGATGTGACAGATATAAATGTAATGAGGAGCGAGATGTTTCTTGATGCAGAAAAGAGCCTTCAGGAGATCAGATGTAAGGATATCTTTTATCTTGAGGCGCCGACCGGAAGCGGAAAAAGCAATGTTGCCATTGATTTAAGCATGAAGCTTTTGGACGAAGATATTAGAAAAATCTATTATATTTATCCATATAATACACTTATTGAACAGAATATAAATGTGCTGAATAAGTCATTTGTCGGTGAAAATAATACTATTAAAAAAATGGCCGTAATAAATGCATTGTCACCAATAGTTGCGGATGCGATGAATAACGATGACGAAAATAACAGCGAGTTTTTTCAAAGAGCATTTCTGGATCGTCAGTTTCAGAATTATCCTATGATATTAACAACACATGTTTCATTGTTTTGCACAATGTTTGGTACAAAACGTGAAAATCTGTTTCCTTTTCTGCAACTGACAAACAGCGTGATCGTTCTTGATGAGATTCAAAGCTACAAGAATACAATATGGAGTGAAATAATAATATTTCTAGAGCATTTTGCCAAACTTCTCAATATGAAAATCATAATAATGTCAGCTACATTGCCCAATTTGTCCATGCTGTCAGAAGAAGGAAAAGAGTCTGTTAATATGCTGCATAACAGAAACAAATATTTTCAACATAAATTATTCGCAGGAAGAGTAAAAATATCGTATGAGTTGCTTGACGCAGAGTTTTCAATGGATACACTTTTGGGGCATGTTATTGCAAATCAGGGAAACGTAAAAATACTTATTGAGTTTATTCGCAAAAAAAGCGCATATGAATTTTATAGAAAACTTGAGGGATCTCAGGAGATAACAAGAGAAATATTGCTGATGACAGGTGATGATAATGTGGTGGAGAGAAAGAAAATAATTGATAAAGTAAATAGTGAAGGAGCCTGCTTGATTCTGGTAGCTACTCAGATAGTTGAAGCCGGAATAGATATTGATATGGATATAGGCTACAAGGATATATCAAAATTGGACAGTGAGGAACAGTTTATCGGAAGAATAAATCGCTCTTGTAAAAGAGAAGGTACAGTTTATTTCTTTAATTGTGATTCATGCACTAGCATTTACCGTGATGATGAACGTACAAATATAAGATATACGCTGGCAAACGAAGAGATGCAAAAAATATTAGATACGAAGGATTTCGGAAAGTACTATTCACATGTAATGGAACTTGTCCGCAGAAATCACAGAGATTTATGCAGTGAAAGTGGGCTGGCCGATTTCGTAAAAAACAAAGTCAGGAGTCTGGATTATGTTGCAGTTGAGGAGAGAATGAAACTGATTGATGATGATGATTGGAAAGTTTCGGTTTTCTTTAATCTCAAAACGAATGGAGAAAATAATAATACGTCTATTGATCCTGCGAAAATCTGGAGCAAATATAAAAAACTCCTTAGATCAGATGATATGGATTATGCCGAACGGATGATACGTCTTTCTGAAGTAAAGAGCAAATTATACAATTTCATATATGAAATACCAGGGAATATTCAAATTGATTTTAATGATTCTATCGGTGATCTTTTTTACGTCGAAGAGGGTGATCAATATTTTCGCAAAGGGAAAATCGATCTTGATGCCATCAAAAAGGGTGGAATGTTTATATGAATGGAACATTAATGAATTATTTTATACATTGTAAACGACAATGTTATCTCCATGGAAATAAACTAAATCTGGAAGACAATAGTGAAGAAGTTAAGATAGGAAAGGCAATACATGAAGCCAGGCTGGATGGCAGCAACAATGGAGAAATTGCCATCGATAATATTGTTATAGATAAATTGTCTCGAGAATATGTGACAGAAATAAAAAAATCCGATGCTGACGAAGAGGCAACAAAATGGCAGCTTATATATTATTTGTATATTTTAAAGCAGAAAGGGCTTTACAGAAAAGCAAAGGCTGAATATGTCGAAAATAATAAAAGTAATCGAAAAACTGTATATTATGAACTCACTCAAGAAAACGAGCAGGAACTACTGAATTATATTGATGAAATTGACGCTCTGCTGAATAGCGAAACGGTTCCGCAACCTGTGGTTACTAAGCGCTGCAAAAAATGCGCGTATTACGAATATTGTTATATTTGAGAAGGGAGATATATGGGAAGTACAAGATATATAATGTCGATGGGTGAATTGACACGACATGATAATTCTCTATGTTTTAGAAAGAATGGTAAGAATGTATATTTGCCTGTGGAAAACACGCGCGAGATATTTTGCTTAAATGAAGTTAGTATTAACAGCCAGCTTCTGGATTTTTTATCCCAGAATAATATTGTAATGCATTTTTTTAATTATTATGGAAATTACAGTGGGACTTATTATCCGAGGAATGTATATAATAGCGGAAAACTCCTGATCAGGCAGGTCGAAGCATATAATACAAGTCGCCTAATTATTGCAAAAGCAATTGTCGCAGGAATCGGCATAAATATTTCGGAAGTATTGTATCATTATTATAAACATGATAAAAAAGAAGTGAAAGGTACTATAGACTGGATCAGGCATGAACTCAGTGGCAGGATAGAACAGAGCAATGATATCCAACAGCTTATGGCTGCCGAAGGAGAAGCATGGTCACGGTTTTATAGTGACTTTGTTCATATATTACCAGAGGAATTTGCAATGAATAAAAGAGTAAAACGACCGCCGGATAATCCGATCAATGCTCTGATTTCTTTTGGAAACACACTTTTATATGCTAAAACTATTACTGCCATTTATCACACACATCTTGACCAGAGAATAAGCTTCCTGCACTCGCCTTCTGAAGGAAGGTTTTCATTAAGTTTAGACATAAGCGAAGTGTTTAAACCGGCAATAGTGTTTAAAACGATATTTGATCTCGTTAACAATCGAAAACTGCAGGTTGAGAAGCATTTTAACAAAAAAGTTAATTATTGCATGTTGAATGATGATGGACGCAAAATATTTATTGAAGGTTTTGAAACCAGAATGGACAGTGTGTTTAATCATCCAAAGCTGAAACGAAAAGTAAGTTATTCGACTGCAATTAAACTTGATGCATACAAGCTGATAAAATTTATTATGGAGGAAAAGGGATTTATACCGTTTAGCCTGAAGGAGATGATATAATTGAAGGATAAGAAGAACTATAATTATGCTTTCCTTTTTTATGATGTTAAAGAAAAACGTGTGCAAAAAGTATTTAAGATATGTAAAAAGTATCTAACGCATTTTCAGTATTCTGTATTTAGAGGTGAAATGACACCGTCAAAACTGATACAGTTGAAAAAAGAATTGAAAAAAGTTATCGATGAAAATGAGGATTTCATTTGTATAATTAAGCTTATTAATAGTAATGTTTACGGAGAAGATATTCTTGGAAGCAGACCTGATACAGATGGAGAAAATCTAATAATCTAAATTTACCAGGCTGCACCACAAATACACTGCGATTTTTTGTTGATATTTCAACATAGATCGGCCAATCTACATGTAATGGGAATAATGTTACATGCGTCTGGTAAAATAACACTGGCAGTGTTGAAATGACAGGCATACAATAGAGAAAGTAAACACATGAAATGTGATGATTACATTGGTTGAACTTTAACAAGAGTTGTATTTAAATGATACAGGGGCGGCGTGCACATGAAATTACAAGAAGTTGAACTTTAACAAGAGTTGTATTTAAATTTTGGCTTGCGTCGAATAGTTCCTTGCACACCGCTTGTTGAACTTTAACAAGAGTTGTATTTAAATCAATTTTTACACCGCACCACCTCGACAGCATCTACCGGTTGAACTTTAACAAGAGTTGTATTTAAATCGCATGAGTGAGATGTATCCGAAACCGCACAGAGAAGTTGAACTTTAACAAGAGTTGTATTTAAATCGGACATTCAGCGAACCTCTCTTAGTATGATTAAGCGTTGAACTTTAACAAGAGTTGTATTTAAATTCTCATAAATGGCGGATATGGTTTTGAAGTAATGAGTTGAACTTTAACAAGAGTTGTATTTAAATTCAGCGTTGTTGGTATCTGCTTTGAGAACTCGTTGTCGTTGAACTTTAACAAGAGTTGTATTTAAATACGAATGCTATAACGCAGAAGACGCAGAGGAGAAGTTGAACTTTAACAAGAGTTGTATTTAAATTGAAAACAATCTCTGATATGCACTTTGCAGGATTGGTTGAACTTTAACAAGAGTTGTATTTAAATTTGCACCTGTCACGGTCACTGATTCTTTAACTACGTTGAACTTTAACAAGAGTTGTATTTAAATTACGATATGCGTCGAGTTTTACGCTCGTTCGTGCCAGTTGAACTTTAACAAGAGTTGTATTTAAATGCAAAAAAAGGTGACATGTTTGTTGTTCCTGACAGGTTGAACTTTAACAAGAGTTGTATTTAAATACGGAAAGGGCAACCTGTCAGATTTGACCGCCGAGTTGAACTTTAACAAGAGTTGTATTTAAATTATGTAATCTCCTTTCGAAAACTAAAAAATAATTTAGTTGAACTTTAACAAGAGTTGTATTTAAATGAAACAGAAATGGATAATCTTAAGGATGCGCGTATTGTTGAACTTTAACAAGAGTTGTATTTAAATTTAACTTTCTGCCGCCACAGGCGATGTCGCAGGACGGTTGAACTTTAACAAGAGTTGTATTTAAATAGGTATTTTACGGAGATTACAACAAACAGGACATCGGTTGAACTTTAACAAGAGTTGTATTTAAATAGCAGCAGATCGAGAAGCTGAAGACCGACGCGGAGGTTGAACTTTAACAAGAGTTGTATTTAAATGTCAAAGTTGAAAGATGTTAACAGCTTGCTTAAGGTTGAACTTTAACAAGAGTTGTATTTAAATTGCACTTAAGTCAGTAGTTGTTAGCGTATTTAACGTTGAACTTTAACAAGAGTTGTATTTAAATGTCATAGACTTGATCGCTTCGTCGATATCTTTCTCGCGTTGAACTTTAACAAGAGTTGTATTTAAATAGCTGACATACATCGACGGCGAAGGCTTCATACCTGTTGAACTTTAACAAGAGTTGTATTTAAATGGATAAATAACAGGATCACTTGTCGAATCGTATCCGTTGAACTTTAACAAGAGTTGTATTTAAATCCTATGGTCTGTCCTGACGTCGGGAGAGCACTGCTGGTTGAACTTTAACAAGAGTTGTATTTAAATGAGGAGGATATAAATGAGTGATAGATTGATAAGCGCGTTGAACTTTAACAAGAGTTGTATTTAAATTATGGACATGATGTCGGAATGTATAAGCGCAGTATACGTTGAACTTTAACAAGAGTTGTATTTAAATTCGACAGAGTGCTTGTAGCGTTATCGACGGGAGTGTAACGCATTGTGTGTAAACCCCTCAGGGTCAACAACAGAATTTCTAAAGAATAATTAAAACAATATTTGATCTATGCCTGTATATTGGCACAGACTTATCAGGCTGTCAAATGGCAGCCT
>Ga0183096_1000621_pt1 | contig 42121 bp, 37 predicted proteins | sample Biomet5_FD_127791 | JGI IMG/M metagenome (GOLD analysis project Ga0183096, IMG submission 127791) | Microbial communities from bioreactor (seeded with sewage sludge) at LBNL, California, USA - Biofuel metagenome 5 (version 2) (version 3) | ecosystem: Engineered > Bioreactor > Anaerobic >... | reverse complement strand
TTTGTATATAAAGATAAGATCTTTACTCTGCGTCAGATGAAGGAAATGATGGATGCAAATTATGAGGGATATGAAAATGAACGGCTGTTGATCCAGAACCAGACACCTTGTTACGGCAACGGCATCGAAGACACGGACAGAATCGCTACTACGATTTCAGGATGGTATTTTGACTGTGTAGACAGACTGAACAAGCAGGGCATCGAAGGATTTTCCGCAGCGTCTTCCTACAGTTATACATCGCAGCTGCTGATAGGAGAAGTTACGCCGGCGACGCCGAACGGACGCAGAAGCGGCGATACGATAAGCAACTCGATAACCCCGAGCCACGGAAGAGATGTCAAGGGGCCTACGCTGTCACTGGGTTCAGTAACGAAAATCGACTATAAGGGACTGAACGGCGCAACTACAGTTAATCTGAAATTGAATCCGACGTTGATCAAGGGGCAGCGCGGATCGGACAATCTGAAAGCGCTGATCAAAGCATATTTCAAAAATATGGGCGTACAGCTACAGCTGAACATCGTCGATGAAGCAACGCTGAGAGATGCTCAGGTCAATCCGGATGAACATAATAATCTGATTGTCAGAGTCGGCGGATACTGTGAGTATTTCAACAATCTGGACAAGAAACTGCAGGATGAAGTGATTGCTCATATTGTACAGGATCTGTAATAAAAGAAAAGCTATGATTTCAGGGCTGCGTGTCCTGAAATCATTTTTAACGGACTGAGAGAGAGGCGGGGCATGAAAGACAATACAAAAGGAACGATAATGGCCGTCAGCAGCTATGTTATCTGGGGACTGATGCCGATATACTGGCAGGCGTTAAAACCGATAGATTCAGGCATAATAATTTTATACAGGATCGTGCTTGTAGCAATAGTCAGCTTTGCGGGAGCGCTGAAGACTGACGGCTGGGAGGAAATCAAAAAGACGATCAGGCAGAAAAAAGCTGTTTTGTATTTCCTGTCGGCAGGGATTTTTATCACACTGAACTGGGGCCTTTATGTATGGGCTGTAAATGCGGGATTTATTATCCAGACGAGCATGGGACATTACATAGAGCCTTTGATGATCGCACTGACCGGCATTATCCTTTTTAAGGAAAAACTGACGAAGTCTATTCTTATCTCGTTATGTTTTGCGGGCACGGGAATAATAATAATGCTGGTGCATTACGGTGAACTGCCGATGATCGCGCTGGGCCTGGGATCGACATTTGCCATATATGCGGCCATAAAAAAGAAAATACACTGTTCGTCTATTATGTCTCTTTTTTACGAAACTGTGTTTTTCGTGCCATTAGCCGCTGCAGGCATCATCTATGTGGAAGTCAAAGGAATAGGGGCGTTCGCTGCGGCGACAAAACCGGAGATGGGTCTGCTGATGACTGTCGGAATAGTGACCGTGGCAGTGCTCTGGCTGTTTGCCGAATCAGAAAAGAAAACATCCATGTCGGTGATCGGAATAGCCGGATATCTGGCTCCGACAATATCATTTTTCCTCGGTGTGTTTGTTTACAATGAGCCGATCGATCAGATCGAACTGATAGCTTTTGCGGTCATCTGGGTCGGACTGGCAGTATTTGTAACAGGCACTCTGGGCGCTAAGAGAATACGCCGCAGAAACAGTATACGAAAGTATATTGATAACGAAGATTAAGTATCCTTTAGCAAATATAATTGTGCGAAAAGTTTAAATATAATAGTAGCAAATGAAGGAATACATTATTATCATTAAGGAGGTATTATGAAAATCAAAGGATATGACCATGTGGGAATATGTGTGAACAATCTTGAAGAGTCGATTGATTTTTACAAGAATGTAATGGGGTTCACCGTAAAGGTCCCGCCTTGTCCGATGCTGGCAGAAGAAGAGGACGGCATGTCTATGCTGGGGGAGCATGGAGTTACGCACAGAACGTGTATAATGAATGTGGCAGAAGGACATGATCTTGAGCTTATGGAGTTCGGCGTGCCGGAATCGCCTGTGGAAAAGCCGCTGCCGATGAACGCTGTCGGCACACATCATATTTCATATCAGGTTGAAGATATCGATGACTGCATCAAAAATCTGGAAGTAAATAATGCTGAGTGCACTTATAAGAAACTGGCATATGATACAGATGAGGGAACAGCATACTGGGTTCTTTTCAAAGACCCGAACGGAGTTATCTTTGAACTTATGCAGCGTCCGTAGAGATGATGCACAAAATGAACAGGAGTAAAAAATGAGCGAGTCTAATAATAACTCGGTGATTTCATCAACGGAACAGGCACCGGGATCCTTAAAAGAGGATATAAAACTTAAAGAGTATGTGTGTTATGGGTTTGGAGATTTTGGTTGTTCGATAGTATATTATCTGATATTATCGATTTCGATTTACTATTATACAAATGTAGTGGGTCTTCCGGCCAGCTGGGTCGGAATGATCGTACTTATCACGAGCTGCCTTGACGGCTTCACTGATGTCCTGATCGGACTGATAGTGGACAGAACGCATTCCAGGTTTGGAAAGGCAAGGGCCTGGGTGCTGTGGATGATAATCCCGTTCGGTGTCACTCTTGTTGCCTGCTATACAGTACCGGAGTCGGCTACGATGATGACAAAGGCAATATATGTATTTGTTACATATAACCTTGCGGTCACTATAGTATATACAGCAATAAACCTGCCTTACGGAACTTTGTGTACACTTATGACACGTGACAGAGACCAGAGAGCTCTGATCAACGTATTCCGTATGACATTCAGCGCGATCGGCGGAATGATCGCAGTATCGGCGGCATTACCGCTGGTAAAAGCATTTGGCGGAGACCATGCTGCATGGATCAAAATGATCACGATCATGGCTGTCGCAGGCATGATACTCATGCTGCTGACATTCCTCGGGACAAAGGAACGTGTACATGAGGATGCAGAATCAAAGGGCGAACGTGTTCCTATGGGAATAGCGCTTAAATCCATGCTTATGAATAAATACTGGCTGATCATCACGCTTATGTGCTTCATGTTTGCGGCATATAACTTCATCAACGGGCAGTACAGAACATATTACTGCCAGTACATCATGGGCAACACGATGATCATGTCAAAACTCAATGCGCTTGAGTTTATCGGGCAGGGCATAACGGCTGTTTCGGCAGCATACTTCATCAAGAAGCTCGGCAAATCGGATATCGTAATAATCGGCTCGCTGCTGGCATGCGCTGCACAAGTGTTGATTATCGTCTCGCCGCTGAGTGTAACTATGGTAACGATTGCGGCATTTATCAGAGGCCTCGGAACAGGAACATTCTATGTACTTATGTTTTCAATGGTAGCAGATGTTATTGAATACGGTCATTGGAGAACGGGAATACGTGCAGAAGGTCTTCTGTTCAGCGCGAACACGGTCGGTCAGAAGATCGGCGCCGGCGTCACGAGCGCGGTGTTCGGGGCAATACTGACAGGTTCCGGTTATGACGGTCTTCAGGCGACACAGCCGGCAGCGGCCAATACAACAATATCACTTATATATATCTGGACGCCAATTCTGTGGTGGGGTCTGATGGCAGTACTCTGTATCGTTCAGAGAAAGCTGGACAAGAATTACGATGCCATAATGAACGATCTTCGTCAGGGTAAACTGAGTCCAAAAGCACATCTGCAGGATAAAATAAAAGTCAGAGAAGTAAGTTAAATTATTCTCCTAATGCAATTTCTCCCAAACCACGGATCAGATCCGATGTTTGGGAGATTGTTTTTGCATATATTTGATAAAGGAAGTTTATTATGAAGACAAAAGAACATTACAAATTTGTTCAGAACAGGCAGTGCGAGTATTTCCCCTGCCATAAGGATACTGATGAAAATGATTTCAACTGTTTATTCTGTTTCTGTCCTCTGTATATGCTGGGCAGCGACTGCGGAGGAAATTATGAGTTCCTTGACGACGGGACAAAAGACTGCAGCAACTGCAGGGTGTCTCATTCGCCGGCGGCTTATGAATATGTGACCGGCCAGTGGTATAAAATAAATGTTTTAGTAAAACAGAGAGAAGAGGGAAAAAGATGAGAACAGACCTGGGAAGCAATCCGTTCATTTTCCCTATGCCGGTCCTGATGATAGCGACATACGGAGATAACGATGAAGTGGATGTAATGAATATGGCCTGGGGCGGAATCTGCGGAGAGAAGATGATCGCCCTGAATATTGCGGAAAGCCATAAAACATCGGAAAATATCAAAAAGAGAAATGCGTTCACAGTAAGTATAGCTGATGCAGCGCATGTTGCGGAAGCAGATTATTTCGGGATGATATCAGGTAAAAAAATAAAAGACAAATTCGCCAAAAGCGGCATGCATGCGGAAAAAAGCAAATTTGTGGACGCCCCGGTTGTCGAAGAATTCCCGCTTGCGCTTGAATGCAAAGTACTGGAGCTGCAGCATTACGGCAGTGAATTTCGCGTACTTGGTGAGATCATCAATGTCACAGCAGATGAGCGCATCCTTGACAATGAGAGAAAAGTGGATCCTGCAAAACTGGATGCACTGGTATTTGATACATTTAACGACGGATATTACAAAGTCGGTGACAGGATAGCAAATGCCTTTGATGCGGGCCGGGACATCATCGATAGAGCCGGGGCACATTCCGGTGAGTAATGCCGTCAAATAGGCAGCTGCGGTCATGCAGGATAATGCACTCCGACCGGGAGACGGGAGACAACTTTTGGAAATGCAGCCCACAGCGGCCGAAAGAGTTATGAACAGTAATTCAGTAAGCATTGAGTACTATATACATGTCTTAATAAGGGGGGTTGTATGGTACTCACTTCTTACTAACGTCTTCGGCGCATGCCGCAGAATCACATCTATTGTAATTGACATCAGCACTGCACAACAATAAATTGTACGCAGTTGCAGAGAGTAAGAGAAAACGGCTCGTGTCCTTCATCGAGGAGGGCTCGATGCCGTTTTTGTTTTTTGTGAGGGATGATTGAAACTACTGCGGTGTCTTTGACGTGCAGCTTGCCTTGTGAATTGACCAAACGTAAAATCAAGGTGTTTTTCTGTGATGAAAAAAGAAATCATTCGAGTGAATTACTGCCGTATTACGAAAGTCATGCTACAAGCAACAAAATCAGAAATAAGATGGCATGGGATGAGACAACTAAACAATTGATTTGGACAGAAATCATTACAGAAATAATAAGAAAGCAAAAAGAAGTTTTGGAGTACTTACATAAAAAAGGAAGTGCTTTGCTGGAAGAATATGTGAGTGAAATGCATCTCAACGATGAAAGCAACAGAGAAGGTCATACCGCAAAGGTGTATTTTAATGCAATATTCGGTATGAGTTTTACAAGAGGAGCTGATAATTTCATAAAATGCAGTATTGAATTATGGATATGGTAACTGAACAGTCATTGCTGCCGCAATATGGACATTCCGGTTTGAGAAGGGTGTGATCCTAAATGGTAACTATGATCACAGATTATCTATATCGTTATATCGTTCTTTTTCTTGACAAATCACGGCTGTGACATTAATATGTTCATTGTATGTATAGGTGTAAAGACACCTGACTGGACAATATAAACTAGGAGAACACAATGAACATTACATCAAGAATCGACAGACTGACTTCAACGCCAATGCTGAGAAAGATATTATTTCTTGTAGGCATAGGATGGCTTTTTGACGCGTGCGACCAGGGCATGGTTTCGGGCGTTCTGGCAGCTATAGGCGGTGAGTGGACGCTGAGTACCGGCCAGCTCGGACTGCTCAGCAGCATCGGCATGCTCGGCATGTGTATAGGTGCAGCTTTATCGGGTATGGCCGCCGATAAATTCGGACGGAGAAAGGTAATTATGCTGACGCTTCTCATATACGGGATCGCGAGCGGTATATCGGCATTTTCAGTGAACTATACAATGCTGATAGTGATGCGTTTCTTTACAGGTTTCGGACTCGGCGGAGAACTTCCTGCTGCATCGACACTGGTCAGCGAACTGTCGCCGACAAAAATCAGAGGCCGTAATGTAATCATCCTCGAGAGCTTCTGGGCCTGGGGGTGGATAGTCGCGTCTATGGTATCATACCTCGTCATTCCTCAGTTCGGCTGGAGAGCGGCTCTTCTCGTAGGCGCTGTTCCGGCACTGTTTGCTGCAGTACTGAGAGCTGCGGTTCCGGAATCTCCGAGATACCTCGAGCAGATAGGTAAACACGAAGAAGCAGACCGTATTGTTTCCGCAATGGAAGCGCAGGCTGGCGAGGTCGTGGAGGACTGCGTGACTCTGAACGATGAAGTCGGGGAAGGCGGCGGAAAAGTAAGATTCGCCGAGCTCTGGAGCAGAAAATATCTGAGCACGACAATAGTCCTCTGGGCGATTTGGTTCGGGATCAATATCGGATATTACGGATTTGTATTATGGACGCCGACGCTTCTTATGGCGAAGGGCTTCACCATGGTCAAGAGTTTTGAATTTACGATGATCATGTGTCTTGCTCAGCTGCCGGGATATGCGAGCGCGGGATATCTTGTTGAGAGAATAGGCAGAAAACCGGTACTGGTTATTTACTTCCTGGGAACTGCCGTGGCTTCGGGGCTTTTCGGAAATGCCGCGACAATCGGGCAGGTAATAACATTCGGATGTCTGCTTTACTTCTTCAGCCTCGGTGCCTGGGGATGCGTTTACGCATACACGCCGGAAGTTTATCCGACGAGAGTCCGCGGCACAGGATGCGGATGGGCATCGGCTTTCGGCAGAGTAGGAGCATTCCTCGGAGCGCTTGTAGTTCCTGTTATCTATCAGGCGTTCGGAAGCAGCGGCGGATATGGAAAGGTGTTTATTTTCCTCACTATCGTATTTGTGGCAGTAGCTGTAGTGGTTATGATATTCGGAAAAGAGACCAAAGGACGGTCGCTGGAAATGATTACCGAATAAATCGCTCTGTTCAGCAGCAGGATCAGGTTCGGATGAGCAGCATGTTCATCCGGACTTTTTTTCATCTGGAGTTATTCGTGTGATATAATAATAAAAAAGTCATCACCAACTTTTTAAGATGGGAGAGACATTATGGATAATATCAAAGTGTTCCTGCTGAACAACGATATCAGATGGCCGCAGAAAATCTCTGCGTTGTTTTCACTGGTTGGACGTAAATATGAGCTGATAACGGAAGATGAAAAATCTGCGGATTTGATTTTCCTGACAGCAGGCGGACTGGAGAATATTCGCAATCTGAGTTCTTTTCACGGGCTGTGTGTGATGGAGGCTGAAAGCAGGGCAGCTATAGATGATCTTGACCTCACCGGTGTTGAGGATGTATGGTTCGCGAATGATCTGGCGGAATATCTTGCTTTCAGACTCAGCAGACTGATCGCACATCTGGAAACGATCAGGGAAAGCAGAACGAACAAGTTGTATCTGAATACTATGATCGACGCGATACCGGATCTGGTATGGTTCAAGGATACGGCGGGCAAACACCTGAAGGTGAATAACGCATTCTGCAAAGCAGTGGAAAAAGAAAAAAGCGATATTGAAGGGCGTGGACATTACTACATCTGGGGACTTTCCGAGGAGGAATATTCCAGAGGCGAGTTTGTGTGCATGGAGTCGGAAGAAATCGTGATGAATGAACGTCAGGCGCGCGTGTTCGATGAAAATGTGAAAACGATGTACGGCATGCGGAAATTCAGCACCAATAAGGCGCCGCTGATCGATGAGGACGGAAACCTGATGGGGACTGTAGGAGTTGCACACGATGTAACGGAACTGCTGAATATCGGCAGCGAAATCAAAATGCTCATCAAGAGTCTGCCCGACATAACCATAGTTATCGACGCAAACGGCAGGATCAATGAAGTCAATGAATTGTTCTTTGATTACTTCAGCGTTTCGCCGGAAGAGATCAGCGGACTCATGTACAGTGATTTCCGCAGCAGGCTCCGGGAGGCATCGGAAGCTTCGGAGGAGGAGGACAGATTTGAAATATACATGAAGCGGCTCGGTGAGAAAGTAACATTCAAATTGATAGATGAACCGATCTACAATGTCTTCGGAGAACCGAACGGTGTGCTCTGTTTTCTGCGTGATATTACTGAAGAAAAGAAAAAAGTCGAAACGATACTGGATGTTTCATATACGGTTTATCTGACCGGACTCAGGAACAGACGGTACATGTATGACAATCTGCTTGAACGCCGCCGTGATGAAGCTCTCAGCGTTATTTTCATTGACATAGACGATTTTAAAAAATTCAATGATACATACGGCCATATAGTCGGCGATAAAGTGCTGCAGAACGTGGCGAATGCAATGAAAACTGTATTTGAGCATGCGCGTAATTTCAGAGTCGGCGGTGATGAAATGCTGGCGGCATTTTACGGGGATTACAGTCTTGAGGAACTGGCGGCTATGGCGAAGAAACTGCAGGAGGTCATCAGGAATAATGAGACCGATGTCGATATAACAGTCAGCATAGGAATTGCCAATCAGCCTGTTGATGATGTAAAAATGCTGATCAGAAACGGCGATGATGCTATGTACAAAGCAAAGAAAAGCGGCAAGGGGAAATGCTGCATATATATTTCCGAAAAAGATGAATTTAAATTGTGCTGATTTACTTTAATTATTCGTTTATTAGTAGTAAAATATGAAACCAAGGGGGATCATTAGCTTTAGAGCCGGTGATTCTTCTTTTTTTGCATTCATAGACCGGTTTGCAAATTGAACCAAAATATTACTAAATAATACAAAAGGAGTTATCCAAAGATGGAAACACAACATTCAAAAAGCTCCAGAAACGTACCGTTTCTCATAGGTATCCTCGTTGTTACTGCAGTAATGGGGATAATGTTTCTGCCGCAGGTGAATGCCAATGTCATGTCGTGCATGAATGACATTGCAAACGCCTCGGGATCGATCGATCAGAGCGCAATGACAAATGAAACGCACACGATTTTTCAGACAATGGTATACAGCAGATCGATACACGTTCTGGCAATGCTGCTTCTGGGATTCGGATTTCTGATGGTATTTGTGAGAGGCCATGGATTCAGTTCTCTGACAGCAACTCTGATCGTTACGAGTATTGCCATTCCTATGTACATGCTCATAAGAAGCTTTCTGGTTGACGAACCGGTTCTCGATATTGAGGCTCTTCTGTGGGGAGAATTCGCGGCGGCAAGTCTGCTCATTGCGATAGGCGCCCCGCTCGGGCGGCTCAAGATGGATCAGTTTGCTCTTATGGCATTTTTGTTTACCTGCGCATACTTTTTCAATGAGTGGCTGATTCTGGACAGCGGACTGCTGACCGGATTCCAGGATACCGGAGGCAGCGTAGTAATACATGCTTTCGGCGCGTATTTCGGTCTGGGCGTAGTTGCGTTTACGGATAAAAAATTCGCAGGCTGTCCTGAATGTGAGACGAGTAAGACAAGCAATATGTTCTGCCTGCTCGGAAGTCTCATACTCTGGGTGTTCTGGCCTTCTTTCACAAGTGCTATAGTGGATCCTTCGAGAGTCATACTGACGGTCATAAACACAGTATTTGCTCTTGCGGCTGCTTCGCTCGCAACCTACGTGTTCTCCAAGCTGATCCGCGGCAGGATAGATGTCGAGGATATCGCGAATGCGGCTCTGGCGGGAGGCGTTGCCATCGGTTCGACATGCGATATCGCCAGTCCCGGACTGGCAATATTCATAGGACTGGCAGCCGGTACGCTGAGCGTGCTCGGATATGCGGTGATTTCCGGCAAATTCTGCGGCCTGATCAAAGGCACAGATACGTGCGGCATACAGAATCTGCATGGGATGCCGGGAATACTCGGCGGACTTTTTGCCATAGTATGCACGGGAAATGCGGGCACGCAGATCCTCGGAATAGTCATCAATGTCGTTGTTGCGTTTGTCCTCGGACGTGTTACAGGCGTAATCATCGGCTGCCTGGGGAGAAAAGAAATACCTTACAGCGATAAGGACGAATTTATTATGGATGACGACGACATCGCATAGATGCTGCCGCACGATCCGTGAAGAGCGGATGAAGAGATCAAGGCCTCTTGCACAGAGGCTTTTTTCTATTTTTGGATATGTACATCATAGCGTCAGCTTTTTTCATAAGTGCGTCGAATGTCCGCCTGTCCGGGCTGCTGCACGCATATCCTATGCTGACGGTAAGGGGCATCGGCAGTTTAAGCAGTGCGATAACTGCTGCAATGACCGGGTAAACGAAGGTGACCGCTATGTCCGGATATGCAAAAGTGCCGAGGGCGTAATGGTTCGAACCGTCTATAACAAAACGGAAATGTGTGAACTGATTAAGCAGGAGATCCGCAATATTCATTATCAGCGCAGATATGTCAGGAACCTGACAAAACGTTTTCTGATAGTAATGCCTATCATATTGACAGCATAATTCAGCCAGAGAAAACCGATCAGCGTCTGCAGAAAGATCGTACCGTAATTGAACAGATAAATGATGGAGTTATATCATCATTTCAATTCTTTGAGTATGCTTTTTTAATCACATACTTTATTAGAACAGACAACAACAATTATTCAGACTAATTGAACAAAAAGGCAGAAAATGTTATTATTGCTGTATATGGATAGTTGCTGGGACTTTTTATGAGAGGAACGTGCCTGATGAAAAATCTTACGAAACAGGATATAGATTTTCTGGCAGAAGCAGTGCCTGACTGCAGTGCCATTTATCAAGCTTATAAAGATCATTTTGAGACGCTTTACGCATCGCCGAATCTCTCTGCACTTAATGGGATGAACAAAGAAGAATATGAGGCTTTTTCATGTGTAGATCCTCTTGATATAGTAATACCGGAAGACCGTCATCTTCTGTGGAATGCAGCAAAAGCATGTATCAATGACGGCATTCCTATCGATATTTTCTACAGAGTGTACCATAAGGAACAAGGTATCGACTGGGCGCATTTAAAAGCGAATATCTGCGGGTACATGGACGGACTTCCTGTATTCGTGGCAATGTATTCGAATGCATCTATTGAAGCCGATATATATCAGCATATCATTGACCAGGCTGAAACCAGAGTCATTGTCGTTGAATGTGCGGATTATCGTGTGCTTTATGCGAATAAGACGGCAAGAGATTATGCGGGGTATGAAGAGTATGCGAAAAAGCAGTGCTATGAATATCTGCACGGGGCATCTGAGTCGTGCCCGGAATGTTTTGTCCCTTATGTGAATGATAACGGACCGCTGTCTCTCGACAAATATGACGAGGCCAAAAAAAAATGGGAGCATGTCACCGGCAGAAAAACAGACTGGTGCGGCCATGATGCAGTAGTTCTTTTTATCGATGACATATCAGATTCTGTGAACAAACAGAGAAAACTCGAAACTCTTCTGGAAGAACAGGAAAGACTGGTAGATGTTATCAGGATCCTGAACAGTGATATTGCGATGAATGACAGGATCAACAAAGTACTGCAGATCGTAGGCGAGGGATACGGGGCGGATCGTGCATACATATGCAGCATCAGCGGGACTCATACGAGCAATACTTTCGAATGGTGCAAAACGGGTATTGAACCGGAAATGGACAACCTTCAGAATATCGATATCAGTTATATCGCGAGATGGATGCCGAGCTTTTTGGAAGGCAGTAATATAGTCGTGACTGATATTGAAGCTATCATGGATACCGATCCTGACGAATACAGCATCATGAGCCGGCAGGGTATATACAGCTATATCGAGTCGCCTATCATCAGTGAAGGCAAGCTGATAGCTTATGTCGGTGTGGATAATCCGGCACGTGACAAGATCGTGCGGTCGGAAGGACTCCTGCTGTCGCTGTCTTACTATATTGCGGATACTTTTTCCAAGGAAAAACAAGTTCTTAAACTGGAGCAGGAGAGGATGCGGTTCAAGCTCGCGGCCGAAGGCGCCAATCTCGGAGTATGGGAATATCATGTAAAAGAGCACCGGCTGACAGATCCGAACAGCAGATTACTCAAGTACAATATTCCTCAGATCATGGATGATTTCCCGGATGCTTTTTTACAGCGCGTGTATGAAGAGGACCGTGAGAAATTCGTCAGTATCTATCGCCGGATCGACGAAGGAGAGGATGTCGTATCAGATGATATCTGGATGAAATTTTCTGAAGACACTTCGTACACCTGCGAGAGGATAACGTATTATGTGGTAAAAGATGAGCTGGGAAATCCGGATGTAGCCTATGGAACAAGTCTTGATATTACCGAACAGAGGCAGGAAAAAGATAAGTATGACAATTCAATAGAAGTACTGCTCAGATCGAATCCGTATGCGCTGGTTTCCTGTCAGCTGAATCTGACCAAGAATATCTATACAGCAGGCCACGCGGCGAATCCTGCTGTGCTGGATATCCTGAGATCCGATACTGCCGACGGTTTTTTCACGAATATGACCAGACTGATGGTAGATGATAAAGCGAAGAAGAGTTTCACAGATGAATTTACCGCGGCCAGCCTGCTGAGGGCGTATGAGGGCGGAACAACTGAGTGCAGTACAGATTACCGGAGAATGCATACCGGCGGCAGTATTATCTGGGTGCGAACGTATCTCTCAATGCTGCGCAATCCGGATACCAGGGATATTGAGTGCATCGTTTATTCGCAGGATATAACAAGAATAAAAAGCGATGAAGCTGTACTGGAAAAGATCACGGGAAGCGAGTTCGATTATACTGCTCTTCTTTACCTCAAGGAGGAAAAAATGGAATTCCGGAGATTCAGTACAAGAGTTATCCCGGAAGCATACAAGGGTCTGGAAGAAAAAGGCAAATTGTATGATTATGATTATGTAGTGGAAACAACTGTTAACAAATGGGTGTCTCCTGAAGACAGAGATATGTTTGTGCGCGCATCCTCTATTGAATCGATCCTGAAAGGACTGGATGACGAAGAAAGTTATGAGATCAATGTCAGAGGTCATTATGTCAACGGTTCCGATGCGGTGACATGCCGCAAGATAAAATATTATTACCTTGATGATGAACGTGATATCATTCTGGTGATCCAGACGGATGTCACAGAAACATATATGCTGCAGCAGCGGGAGTATGAATACGCGAAGGCGGAAGCAGAACGTGTGAATGATATCATGGATACGATCACGTCAGGTATCAGCGTGCTTCACATGACCGATCCGGATCATCTCAGGCTGGTATATGTCAATAAACAGCTCTGCAGGATACTCGGCTTTGATCCTGATGAGGACGGAGGAATGCTGAATTTCTATAATAACGATGCCTGCTTCGGCATACATCCTGATGATGAAGAGAAAGTCAGAAATTACTTCAGAAATCATTTCGATTCGGAGCATTTTGCGGTGCCGCGGCATCGTACCAGATGCGCTGACGGATCTTTCGCATGGATAGAAGAGGACATTACTTTAAGAGAAAGCACTCCGGATAAAAAAGTGTTCTATGTGACATACCGGGATATCGGCAATGAGGTCATCCTGGAAGATGCGCTTAAGGAACAGCTTGAAGAGGAAAAGGCGCTCCGCCGTGAAGCAGATGCGGCCAATGCGGCCAAGACCGACTTCCTGTCGCGCATGAGCCATGATATAAGGACTCCTCTTAACGGCATTATCGGCATGTCGCATATAGCCAGGCAGAATGATAATCCGGCCGGGACGAATGACTGCCTGAAGAAGATCGATACTTCATCGCAGTTTCTCCTCGGACTGGTCAACGATATCCTTGATATGTCGAAAGCGGAGAGCGGCCTGATAGAGATTAGCCCGGAACCTTATTATTATGATGACTTCCACAGTTATATAGATTCGGTCATACAGCCGCTTTGCGACGAAAAGAATATTAAACTTGTGTTTAACGCTTTTCCGATACCGGGCGTGACGCCGCTGATCGATAAACTGCGCATCAATCAGATATATTTCAATCTGCTTTCAAATGCCGTCAAGTTCACGCCGGAAGGCGGAGAAATCATAGTCACGGTGCGGGAGGAGCTGACTTCAGAAGCCCGGGATCGTATAATTGTGACTGTAAAAGACAACGGGATCGGCATGGATGATGAGTTTCAGAAGGTTATCTTTGAGCCGTTCACGCAGGAGGGCAGAGACGATTCTTCTGAAAAGAGAGGAAGCGGCCTGGGACTGGCAATCGTCAAGAAGATAGTGGATGCTTTCGGAGGTACTATAACTGTCAGCAGCCGTGTATATGAGGGCACCGAGTTTAAAATGACGATGGAATTTGATTACGTCGTGGACGATAAGCGCAATGATGCGTACAGACGCAGATCCGGCGGTGCGGCAGATCTGACATTACTGCACGGGAAACGTCTGCTCCTCTGCGAAGATCATCCGCTTAATCAGGAGATCGCCAAGGCAATACTGTCAGAACAGGAGCTGTTAATAGATGTGGCGAATGACGGGCGGCAGGGAAGAGATATGTTTGCTGCTTCCCCTGCAGGGTATTACGACGGGATCCTTATGGATATACGCATGCCGGAAATGGATGGATACGAGGCGACTGCAGCGATAAGAAAGCTGGAACGCGCTGATGCGGAAACGGTGCCTATCATTGCCATGACTGCGGATGCATTTGCCGACGATGTGCAGAAATGTCTGGATGCGGGCATGTCGGGACATATTGCAAAGCCGATAGATGCCGGAGCAATGTTCAGAACTATATATGAAGTATTGATTAAATGACAGTTGAACGGAGGTGTTCACTATGACTTATTCTCCATCACTCAGTTCGGGTTTTGAGAAAACACAGAATAAAAGCAGGTTCCTTTCTTCATCCGGGATTTGTTCTCTGTGCACTGAAGACTGTGATTCAGTATGTGGTATCGCGCTGGCGGCTGTCATGGGCAGGCAGACGGTTTATCCTCTGACCACAGGGGCCAACCAGATAGCTTCCGAGAAAAAATATCCGCTGGATTATTCTCATTTCAATATCAACGGCCGTGTTTTCGGAGCAGTCGGCGCTGATGCATCTTATGAGGAGGCAGAAATCTACAATGTCGATCTTGCTGTCGAGTATGGTACTCTGAATAAAGTGAAGATGACGATGCCGGTGATCCAGCCTGCAGTAATAAAGCTGAACTGGCGGGATTATTTCGGCGGTGCGGCAATGACCGGCGTCACATGCATGGTGGGCGAAGGTGCGATGAGCAAGGATGAGGCACTGGTAATGGAAAACGGAAAAGTTACGGATTTTCCGTTTATGGGCGGCGTGATCGACAGCTTCAGGAAGTATTACCGCGGATTCGGACAGATCGTTCCGCAGTGCAACATTGAAGATGATATGTGCGGTGTGCCGGAGATCGCACTGACGAAGTACGGAGCTGAAGCTATCGAATTTAAATTCGGACAGTCGGCCAAGGGGACACAGCCTGTCAACAGACTGCCGGATCTTAAGACGGCTCTGGCAAAGAAAAAGGCCGGATTTCTAGTGAAGCCCGATCCTGATGACGAGGATGTGCAGAAAAAATATGACGAAGGCGTCTGCCCGAACTTCTATATGTATGCAAGGCTGCCGCAGTGGAGCGAGGAGTTCTTTGCAGCAAGGATCCCGCAGCTGCGAAATATGGGCATGAAGAATGTATATTTCAAGATGGCAGGATATGACCCTGCGGATCTTGAGCGTGTGCTGAGGATAGCAGCTGCCAATCAGGTGGATATGGTAACATTTGACGGTGCCGGCGGGGGTTCAGGTTACAGTCCGTGCGAGATGATGAATGAGTGGTGCCTGCCGACCGCAGTAATGGAAAGCAGACTTGTGACGATCTGCAGGAAGCTCAGAAACGAGGGACTTGTATTGCCGGCCATCACTGTCACAGGCGGATTTGCCTCGGAGTCATCTGTTTTCAAGGCGCTGGCTCTGGGGGACGGAAATGTGCAGGCAGTCGGGCTCTGCAGGGCGCCGATGGCAGCTGCCATGAGTGCGAAAAATGTCGGAGAGGCGATCGTGTCCGGACATATTCCGGAACAGTTCAGGAAATACGGAACGACAAAAGAAGAAATATTTGCCGATCTGGCTGATCTCCGTGCGCTTTACGGAAAGCAGGCCAATGATTTTTCGGCGGGAGCAGTGGGCGTCTTTTCGTATCTGAATAAAATAGCCTTCGGTCTGCAGCATTTCGGAGCTCTGAACAGAAAGTTTGCCGTCGAGTATTTTGACAGGAGTGATCTGATTCCTCTGACTGAAGCTGCCGGGAAACTTTTATCTGAATAGTGTTGTCCTGTTACGGGCTTTTTCTTTATACAGCTCACAGTCAGCGGTGCTGATGAGCGATTTTGAAGTACTGCCGGCAGTGCGGACCGCAATGCCGATGCTGAGGCTGATGTGGAATTCGGCCGTCTGTTTGCTGTTTCTGGCGGAAAAGGCTTTTCTTATATCCTGTTTCAGCCGTTCTGCATCGGCCGCACGTCCCGGGAGCACGATGGCAAATTCGTCGCCGCCGAATCTCGACAGGAATGCATCGTATGCGCTGCAGACGCTCTTGAGGATTTCTGCGGTTTCTTTGAGAGCTTTGTCGCCTGCGAGGTGCCCGTATGTGTCATTGATATGCTTGAAACTGTCGATATCCATGATGAGAAGACTGATATTACGGCCGTGTTCAAGTGAATCTTCCAGGTACTGGTCGAATTTTCTTCTGTTGTTGAGGCCAGTGAGAACGTCTGTCGATATTCTCCTGTCCTGCATGTCCATGTAAAGCAGAAGGAGAGACAGTGTCGATGCGGGCCAAACGGCAGGAAGACCGCAGCAAAGCACGGAAATGATGCCTCCGGTTACCGGGAAAAACAAAAATGACAGCAGAAACAGAAGCGCGTTTCTCTGCGATGTTGTTTTTACAAACCGGAGTTCTGATGCGACGTGAAAAGATGCAGCTCCGAGATAGCCGTATGAAATGATAAGCTGCAGCGGATACAGATCTCCGCGGTGATATATATTCAGCGCATCAATGTAAAACAGCAGATGGTTTAAAGGCGCTGTTGCACTGAAAAACAGAAGAACAAACACCGGCAGAAGCAGCAGCAGACGGGCTGTGTTGGAAAAGTATTTCCATTTATCGAGCCTGTATTCGATGAATCTGAGCCAGAAATAACCGATGACACCGGTATCGGCCATGTATATCACATTGATAAAGTTGTTGAAGGGAATCAGCGAAGTCCTGCCGCTGCTTTCTGTGATTACCCACAGCATATCGACGAACAGCACCACAAGTACCGACATCAGAACACGCAAAAAACAAATCACTTCCGTACTGTTGTCGCTGCCTTTAAGTTTAAAAATTATGAACAGAAGGATCAGAATGCAGATGGTGTTTAGTTCTATCGCAATCGCCTCGTGCATATGTTATTTCTGAACCAGTTTGTTAAGCGGTTTAAACGCCGGGGAGCTGGATCTTTCTGCCATTTCAAATAGTGCTGCATCGAGAGATGTCAGGGTTATGCCTGCGTATCTCATGCGCTGTCCGGCGTCTTTGCAGTCTGACTTTGCAAGGGAGCCGATGCAGTCGGATATTACAAAGACATTGTAGCCGGCATCTTTAAGATCGAGCGCGGTCAGCATGAGGCAGATATGTGCCTGGATACCGACGAGTATGACGGTCTTTTTCCCTGACTCTTCCAGCCGCTGTCTGAATTCTCCGGATCCCATTGCACTGAAGTCATCCTTGTCGACCGGCGAAAAACTGTCGTCCGGATCGCTGCCGTTACTGCAGATCGCCCTGCGGATCGGTTCGATCGTTTCGCCCAGGGCCTCAGTGTATTCCTGTACTGTGATTATCGGAAGATCCAGGATTTTCGCGCCTTTGATGAACTTGACAATGTTATCGGTCAGCTCATCTTTGTCATGGATGACAGGCATCATCTTTTTCTGGCAGTCAACAACGACCAGAAGCGCATCGTCTCTGTTTATTCTCAAATTATTCATTTGTACCTCCGTAATGGCCGGACTTCAGTTTGCTGAGCCGGAAAACTGGTGCATATTAATCGAGTTGTTCTGTAATAGCCGCAAGAAGATCGTCGTATTCTTCGAATGCCGGGATGTCGGGATTGTCGGCCTTGATCTGATCTGTTGTTCTGAACAGGAACCCCGCCTTGCTGGCACGGATCATGCCGAGGTCATTGAAGCTGTCGCCTGAGGCAATAGTATTGAAACCGATCGATTGCAGTCCTTTGACGGTATTGAGTTTGGAGTCGCTGATGCGCATGTTGAATCCGGTGATCCCTCCGCTGTCGGCAACCTCAAGTGTGTTGCAGAACAGAGTCGGGTATCCGAGTTTCTTCATGAGCGGCATTGCGAATTGTGTGAATGTATCACTTACAATGATTGCCTGCCCCTGCTCGCGCAGTTTGTTCAGAAATTCTCTTGCGCCCGGAAGCGGATCGATTGTGGCGATAGTGTCCTGGATTTCTTTCAGGCCGAGGCCGTGCTCCTTAAGGATCCCGATACGCCATTTCATGAGTTTATCGTAATCAGGTTCGTCTCTGGTGGTGCGCTTAAGCTCCGGGATCCCGCTCGCTTCAGAAAAAGCGATCCATATCTCAGGTACAACTACACCTTCCATATCCAAACATACAATATCCATAATTTCCTCCATACTTACAAGTTAATTTACTAACATATCAATTATAAATGAATCTGACGGTTTGTAAATAGAATTACGTAACAGATTCGCGGGCAAGAAGCTGTTGCCGGATCATTCATGAAACAGCACGGCGGGCGTGTGCAGACCTTGTTGGCAGTGAAAAAACATTACTGCTTTATCGATATTTAATTACATGATATCATATATCCAGAAATGAATAAGGAGGAACGAACCATGAAGGATCTCAAAAAAAACTGCAGAGTGGCGGTTATTCAGGCTGCCCCGGTAATGTTCGATAAGGCGGCGTGTATTGATAAAGCGGTGTCGCTGATCGCTGAGAGCGCTGCGGATGGCGCCGAGCTCATCGTATTCCCGGAGCTGTTTATCCCCGGGTATCCGTTCGGACTCACTTTCGGCTTCACCGTCGGGAGCAGGAACGAAGACGGAAGAAAAGACTGGAAATTATATTATGATAATTCTGTGGTGGTCCCGGGACCGGAGACCGGAAAACTGTGCGCGGCGGCAAAGGCTGCGGGTGCATGGGTCAGCATGGGTCTCTCTGAAAGGGATGCTGTCACCGCGACCCTGTACAACTCGAATATAATTATTTCCCCGGAAGGGGAGATCGTATCCTGCCACAGAAAGCTCAAGCCGACAGGCGCCGAGCGTCTAGTGTGGGGCGACGCCAACAAAGGCTACTTCCCGATGGCCGATACGCCGTGGGGTCCGGTCGGCTGCCTGATCTGCTGGGAGAGCTACATGCCGCTCGCAAGAGTCGCGCTCTACCAGAAGGGCGTTACGATCTACATTTCCGCGAATACCAACGACAACCCTGAATGGCAGGACACTATAAAACACATCGCCATAGAAGGGCACTGCTGGTTCATAAACGCAGATCTTTATTTCACCAGGGAAATGTATCCGAACAATCTCCACTGCCCGGATGAAGTTGCTGTCCTTCCGGAAACAGTCTGCCGCGGCGGCAGCTGTGTCGTGGATCCGAGCGGACATTATGCGACCGATCCTGTGTGGGACAAAGAGAATATAATCTACTGCGATCTCGATATGGATAAAGTGCCTGCGAGTCATATGGAATTCGATGCTGTCGGACATTATGCGCGGCCGGATGTGCTCGATCTGTGGGTCGCGGAGGAATGAGGCGGTCCGGCGATCACCGGAAGAAGAGAATAGGATCGGGAAATACTGAGAACCCGTAAAAAGGGAGGAATCGAAATAAGGTACCAACTCGCTGAAAAATCGGGGATTGGTACCTTATCCAATGGGTTACAGCGGCCGGCAGTGACTGACAGGCGAGAAAATCAGTGCTATTTGGGCATGAGCAGATCTTCAACCGCTGCAGCCCATTACTTAGGGTACCAAAATGAGTTGATTATCTTTATTGGTACCTTATTTTTGAATTCACTGTTTATGGCTGCCTGGCCAGTGATGCTGTCACGTTTACAAAAGCAAATAAAGGATTTTATTTACTAAAAGCCATTGACTTAAACTCAACTTTAAGTTGTATGCTGATACACAGATGAAGTTCAGAGCCGGCCTGAGCTGAATTCAGAGCCGGGGATGACCGGACATTACTATATTTATCAAAATACCATTGGAAAAAGGAGTCGATAGAATGTTAACGGAAAATGCAGAGAAATATCGCAGCAGACTGTTTGCGGCAGGAGCAGACTGTGAGGCCAAAGCCGGCGGCGGTTTTGCCGGGCAGCTGGAGAAAACTGATCCGGAGTTTGCGGAGCGTCTGGAAAACTTTATGTTTGATGAGGTGCCGCAGAATGATGATCTTGATGACAGGACGAGGAACATGGCGGTCCTCGCAGCACTGATCGGATGTCAGGGAATAGATCTTTTCAGAGAAATGGTGCCGGCGGCCTTCAATATGGGAGTCAGCCCGGTTGAGATAAAAGAAATCGTATATCAGGCAGTGGATTACTGCGGCTTCGGCAGAGTTTTTCCATTCATAAAGGCTGCCGACGAAGAACTTAAGAAACTCGGGATAAAGCTGCCGCTCGAACCGCAGGCAACAACCACGATGGAGAACAGGCTTGAGGCCGGCGCGCAGGCGCAGGTCGATATATTCGGACCGGGAATGAAGGAGTTTTATAAGAGCGGCCCTGAAGAAACGGTGCATATCAACCGCTGGCTCGCTGCAAACTGCTTCGGTGATTATTACACGAGAAAAGGCCTTGATTTTAATGAACGCGAGATGATCACATTCTGCTTTATTGCCGCACAGGGCGGGTGCGAGCCGCAGCTGACAGCTCATGCCGGCGGGAATATGAACCTGGGCAATGATAAGGCGTTTCTGATCAAAATTGTATCACAGTGCCTTCCGTATATCGGATATCCGCGCTCTCTGAACGCGGTCACATGCATCAATAATGCAGCTGCAGCAAAGACAGGAAGCATGAAAGGACAGGGGAAATGAAATATACAGATAAAAACGAGTTTGATAAAGTCAATGTATTCGGAACGGGAGAACCGAACAGCGGTTTCGCGCAGTACTTTACAGGGGATTCATTCCTGAACCCGCTGACGGAATTCGGCAAGGCTCCGGTTTTTCTGGCGAACGTGACATTCGAGCCGGGATGCCGCAACAACTGGCACATACATCATGCTAAGAACGGCGGCGGGCAGATCCTGATCTGCACCGCGGGAGAGGGCTGGTATCAGGAAGAAGGCAAAGATGCAGTCAGCCTGGTACCGGGCATGGTCATTACGATACCGGCAGAAGTGAAGCACTGGCACGGCGCGAAGAAAGACAGCTGGTTCAGTCATATTGCCGTGGAATGTCCGGGCGAGGAATGCAGTAATGAATGGTGCGATCCAGTGACAGACGGTGAATACGCGAAACTGATCTGATTTCTGCATTGGCGAAAATCAGCCCGGACGCCGGATACACTAAACTTGTACAGCGTTGTAAATACAAAGGAAATAAAAGAGCTGCCATGTTATTGTATCAGCAGCTCTTGTTTTTTCGGGTTGTTCACTGCGGAACTGCGGACCGCGGGTACATCCGGAAGCTCCGGGCGGCAAGGAGCACATCGGTTATATCGTCGACAGAACAGGGTTTGAAGAATTTGAAAAGTTCGTCATGCAGGGTGTGACGCTGCCGGAGAAAGCGGAAGTGTTCAAGCCTCTGTACTGGAAGGGCCCGCATTTTGACAGATAGGCTAAAATTATATATATATCTTACGTACACGGCAAAACCGTGCTTCACAAAGCGCGGTCTTGTCGTTTTTGATTATGAAGTATATATCTGAAGAGGTATTGTACCCCGGCAGTTCTCCGATGATAAACTTGTAAATGAAAATGGAAGGAGAGAAGATGAAAAAAGAAACCTGGACACTTGCGCTGGGAATAGCGCTTCTGCCGCCGGTATGGGCGGTGCTGGCGCCTCATCTGGGCGTTGAAACAGGTGCTGTTGCGCTAATATGCGCCGGATTGTATGTCGCGAACGGCAATAAAGCCGGTGACGGAGTGCGTATTTCTGCCGGATTTCTTCTCGGTGATTTGTGGGCTTATCTGGCACTCGCGGCAATGCCGCGCCTTCCTCTGCCTGCAGGAGCCGCACTTTTCGTTACGCTTTTTGTCCTCGGCGGTCTGGCGGTGATACTCTCATCCTTTTGTCAGAAATTTATTTATCTGCCGTCATGGCTGTGCGGATGGGCTATCGGACTTACGATAATGGGACCCGGCGGCATTGACGGTGCCGGGACTTATCCGCTGCAGATAGCGGCCGCAATGATGGCGGGGGTGTGGTATGTCGGGTGGGGTGTCGATAAATTCCAGAAATGGCTTATCTCACGAAATTAGTTGCGATGCCTTCTTCGTATTCCGGTTCAGGGACGCCGCTGGTTTTTCCCGCTTCTCTGCATTTCAGAAGATAGGCGAGATTTTCACCCAGAGTCCGCATCGTCTGCAGGCCTTCAAGATCCTGCAGAACTTCCTCGGGCGTGTTTCCGTGTACCTGATTCCAGTACTGTGATGAAACGACATGCATGCTGGAAATAAGGAAGTATTTATTAAGCCTGTCGAAGGCAGCGCTTGCTCCGCCCCGGCGGCACGAAACAACCGACGCGCCGAACATTCCTGCAAAATCATTACCGCCCGAAAAGAACAGCCTGTCAAGGAATGCGCAGACCTGAGCGCTCGCGCTCGCGTAATAAACAGGGGAGCCGATGATCATGGCATCGAATTCACCGATTCTTTCGTGTATGCTGTTCACGCCGTCATCAAATATACAGCGGCCGGTCATTCCGCATTTTCTGCAGGCGGTGCACTGGGGTACCGGTTTGCTTCCTACCCAGAATATTTCCGCTCCGATGCCATGTTCATTCAGTTTTTTTTCTACTTCATGCAGGGCTGTATATGTGCAGCCGTGTTCGTTCGGACTTCCGTTTATCATAAGTACTTTCATGTATATTTCCCTCTCTTGTCTGGTGCCTCGTCCGGATGTCCGGTTTTTATTCGAACAGTACCTTGAGGTTGGAGTATCTTCTTTCCTTATCAAGATCTTCATACGGAATGAATCTGAGCGCTGCGCTGTTGATGCAGTATCTGAGGCCGCCGCTTTCCGCAGGACCGTCAGGGAACACATGTCCGAGATGACAGTCGCCGCTGCGTGATCTTACTTCCGTCCTGTGCATCCCCAGCGTATCGTCTTCGTATTCTCTGATGACATCAGGCGATATTGGTTTGGAGAATGAAGGCCAGCCGCATCCTGATTCGAATTTATCGCCGGACTGAAAAAGCGGTTCGCCTGTCGTGACGTCAACATAGACGCCGTTCCTGAACTCGTCGCAGTACTCGCCGCTGTGCGGCGGTTCGGTGCCGTTCTCCTGCGTAACATGATACTGCACGTCAGTGAGGACTTTTTTCAGAGCTTCTTTGCTTTTTGCCAGGTATTCGGGTATAAATACTTCTTTCATTTGAATCTGCCTCCTTTAATGTCTTTATATTTATACTCTATTATAACGCCCGCCAAACAGCTGTTCATTAAACAAATCCGCTGAAATGTAGCTAAGGAGCATACACCGCACGGCTCTTATTCAGGTATTTCCCTGTTTCTGACCGGCTGCAGCAGGTCAGATCCTCTGGTGTTCCGGTAAAGATGATTTCTCCTCCGTTCTTGCCGCCGGCAGGTCCCATGTCGATGATCCAGTCGGCTTCGGCGATCAGTTCCAGTCGGTGTTCGACGACTGCCACGGTATTTCCCTGTTTTACCAGACGGCGCAGTAATGCCAGAAGTTGTTTCACATCGCTGTTGTGCAGCCCGGTGGTTGGTTCGTCGAGCACGTAGATATTGCCTTCTTTATTCAGTTCGCTCGCCAGTTTCAGCCGCTGCGTTTCCCCGCCGGAAAGCGTGCTTGTCGGCTGGCCGAGCGTCATATATCCGAGACCTACATCCTGAAGCGTTCTGAGCGGTTCGGTGATTTTAGGCTGCGTGAAGAATTCCAGGGCCTGATCGATCGTGAGACCAAGGACTTCCTCGATGTTTTTGCCGCCGTAAGTATAGCTGAGAGCAGTATCGTTATAGCGGCTGCCTCCGCATTCTTCGCATACGATGGCCACGGGATCCGCGAATGCCACGTTCGGCTTGATTTCGCCTTTTCCCTTGCAGGCCGGGCATGCTCCCTTGGAATTGAAGCTGAACCACTGGGCACTGACTCCGTTCTCTTTGCCGAACAGCTTGCGGATCACGTCCATTACTCCGGTATAAGTGGCGGGAGTGGAGCGGATGGATGTGCCGATAGGTTTCTGGTCGATGACTACTGCTTCCGGATTGCGGGAGACGAATTCTTCGCAGACCAGACTGCTCTTTCCTGAACCTGCTACACCTGTGACTGCAGTCAGCACGCCTTTCGGGATAGTGACGGAAACATCTTTCAGGTTGTGAAGGTTCGCGTGTTCGATGGGATATCCCTCATCCCATGGGAGCGGGTTTTCGTTTATGAGGACGCCTTCTACGAGCGATTCTGCAGTAACAGTGCCGCTTTTCTTCAGTCCGTCCAGGTCTCCCTGGTAAACGATCTCACCGCCTTTGCTGCCGGAAAGCGGACCGATCTCGATGATGTGATCCGCCAGTTCGATCATCTGACGCGTGTGCTCCACGACGAGCACGGTGTTGTGTTTGTCGCGCAGGCTGAGCAGCAGATCACCGATGCGTCTGGCATCTGCCGGATGAAGGCCTGCGGTAGGTTCGTCGAAGACATAGGTGATATTGCTGAGACTGCTGCCGAGGTGACGCACCATTTTGAGACGCTGCGCTTCGCCGCCGGAGAGTGTGTCTGTGCGCCGGGAAAGACTCAGGTAGCCGAGTCCGACCTGCACCATATAGCGTAGGCTCTCGAGTATCTGTCCCGCTATCGCGTGTCCGAGCGGATCATTTATTTCTTCCAGGACGGGAAGAAGATCGCTGACCTGCATGGCGTAATAATCCGAAATATTGCGGCCGTTTATCTTTGATGCCAGCGCCGCCGGATTAAGGCCGCTGCCGCCGCAGACCGGGCACGGCGCTCTCTGCACGAACTGCATCGCTTCCGCCTGAGCTTCCTTTTTAAGACCGGATATGTCGCGGTTGAGGTACAGACGGTTGAATCTGGCTACGACCCCCTCATACGGAAGTTTGGATACCTGACCGGTGTTGTTGCGGATATAGTCCATGACGAGCGGTTCATCCGGACCTATGCGCAGGACCTTCCATTCCTCGTCAGTGTAATCTCTGAGCTTTTTGTCCGCGTCGAGGAGCGGATTGAAACGGTAATAAAAGTCCTGCCAGCTGCCGCCGAAAAACTGACGGAAGCGGATAGCACCTTCGTTGATTGATTTGTCGATGTCGAACATTTTCTCTTCGTCCAGCCGTACCTGTTCGCCGAGCCCGGTACAGGACGGGCACATCCCGTGCGGATGATTGAAGGAGTACGCCATTGCGCCTCCTGCACTGGGAACGCCTATCCTGGAAAACAGCAGACGTATCAGCGGCGCGACGTCAGATGCGGTCCCTACCGTAGAGCGCGCGTTCGAGCCGATGGGATGCTGATCCACAACGACACACGGCGTAAGATTGCGGATGTTTTCTACAGCAGGACGCTTGTAGCTCGGCAGGCGGTGACGCAGGAACAGCGGATATGTGGCCTGCCACTGGCGGATGCTTTCCGCCGCCACCGTGTCAAAAGCGAGCGAGCTCTTGCCGGAGCCGGAAATGCCCGCAAGCACAACGAATTTTTCTTTCGGAATATTAACATTGAGGTGTTTCAGATTGTTTTCCGATGCACCTTCTATTTCTATTGATTCTCTCATATGTTTCCCCTTTTGGTAATTGATATACATTACAATATGATATCATAACCATGAAAACAGCGGAACTGCAAAATACCTATGCAGTACCGGCATGCGCAGGAATCTACTGAGCGTGGATTGAAAAATACCGCGTCTTCAAGTAAACTTATTCAGGAGGTACGGAAATGGATAATGAAAGATCGGGAATGATCATCAGAGATCTCAGGATCAGCAGGGGCATGACGCAGAAACAGCTGGCGGACGCAATAGGCGTCAGCGACAAGGCTGTCTCTAAATGGGAGACGGGGATGGGAGCGCCGGATATATCGGTCGTTGGAATTCTCGCCGCCGAACTGGGCGTCAGCGCGGATGTTATTCTTTCCGGGAGCCTCGGCAGCAAAGAAGAAAGCAGCGGTAATATGAACAGAATGAATTTTTATGTCTGCCCGGAGTGCGGAAATGTCATGGCCGCTTCCGGCAGCGCAGAGGTGACATGCTGCGGGCGGAAAGTGCCCGCTATGAATGTGAAAGAAGCGAAGCCCGCAGATGACGGGCATCGCCTCGAAGTGTCGGAATCCGACGGTGAACTATATATCACTTTCAGCCACGAAATGACCAAAGAGCATTATATAGGTTTTGTCTGCGCGGTTAGATACGACCGTTTCCTGATGGTGCAGATGTTTCCGGAGCAGAGCTCCGAACTGCGCATGCCCGACATGCGTAAATGCAAATTATACTTCTGGTGCAGCCGGGACGGACTTTTCTTGCAGTAATGTCTTATTGGGTGATGACGGTTTTCCCCGACAGGACGTTTTTGTAGTCCTCGTAATTTTTTTCGAGGAGTGCCGGGGTATCAAGACCGTAAGGGCATCTCGATGCACAGGCTCCGCAGTGGAGACAGTCTTCGATCTTTTTCATCATCTCCTGAGATTCAGGCGTCAGCTGCGGTGCGAGCGGCATTCTTCTCATGAAGAGTGTAATCCGTGCTGAGTCTTCGATCTGTATCCCCGCCGGGCACGGCTGACAGTAACCGCATCCGCGGCAGAAGTCGCCGGACAGCTGCTTACGGTCGGCGTTTATTACTGCCTGAAGTTCGTCGGTCAGTTCCGGCGGATTATCGATATATGACAGGAACTCATCAAGTTCCTTTTCTCTTTGTATTCCCCAGATCGGCAGGGCGTTTTCGTACTGCGAGATGTATGCGCAGGCGGCCGCCGAGTTGGAAATTAGTCCGCCTGCAAGAGCTTTCATGCAGATGAAGCCTATGCCGGCGTCTTCGCAGCCTTTCACCAGAGCGCGTTCTTGTTCACCTCCGATGTAGCTGAAAGGAAACTGCAGCGTATCGTAGGCGCCGCAGGCTATCGCTTCCCGGGCTATTTTAAGTCTGTGCTCTGTGATACCGATGAATCTGATTTTTCCCTGCCTTCTGGCTTCGATCATAGCGTCATACAGCCCGTCTTCACCGCCCGGGAGAGGACAGAACTCGGGATTGTGGAACTGATATACGTCAATATAATCTGTCCTGAGAGATTTAAGCGAAGTTTCGAGATCCTGCCAGAAGCCTTCGACATTATCAGAAGGTGTTTTGGTGGCGATGATGATTTTTTCGCGTCGGCCGTCTTTGAAGGCTTCGCCCATTTTTTCTTCACTGTCTGAATAAACCAGGGCGGTGTCGAAATATTCCATTCCGCCGTCCTGCGCTTTCTGCAGAAGATAAACGGCTTCGTTCATATCTACACGCTGAATCGGCAGGGCGCCGAAGGCGTTTCTTTCGACCGTAAGGCCGGTCTTGCCAATTTTGATTTTTGACATATAATAACTCCTTTGCCAACGTTATTTATTATTTACAGGTATGATTGTATCATCAATAAATCACGTTGAAAAGAAAGATTGCAGATGTTATCATGAACCAAAGGAGGATGAGATATGTTTTGCATAAAATGCGGAAAAGAAATCCCCGAAAATTCTGCGTTCTGCGAGCACTGCGGTGCCAGGCAGCTGCCGTATACTGTTCATCAGGAGGGCGCGGCAGATCATGATGATTCCGCTGACCCGGCTGAGACCGCAGGTCTGACAGGCACTGAAGATACAGCGGACCGGGCATCGGTGCAGGCTCCGTCTGATCCGTGGCACAGAGACAATGAAAAGAAGCATAAAGGCAAAATCGTGTTCGGCGTGATCGCCGGTCTGATTGTTGCGGCGGCGCTGATATTCTGGATAATTGCCGGCACTAAGCCGGAAGTGGATGTGCTTTCCAATGCATCTTTGTCCTCGGTTTCCGGATATAACGGATATGGCTATCTGACTTCGGACAGCATAAGTTCCGGACTGTCGGCTGAAACACTGCCGGAAGGCGTGGATAATACGGCGGAAAACCGTATGGACTGGGCAACTCTGATTTCGGTGCTCTCATATACTCCGGATAAATCGTACGACCTCAAAAATGGCGACAAGATAGTGATAACAGCGGGCGGCAATAAAGCGACCATAAATTCACTGGCGGATGATCTGGGGATCAGGATCAAGGGCCTCGGAGACAGCAGGACTATTACTGTAAGCGGGATCAGAGAACGATTTACGAACGGAAAAGATGTCGCGGATCATGGGGAAATGCTGAAAACACTGCGTACCGACGGTCGTCCTCTGATAAAAAAATACATTGCGGATAAAGTCAGCTGCAAGGTAACATCCATCAAATATTACAGAACTTATTTCATAAAATCTTCGCAGAAAATCGATTCGGTCTCAGATGCCCCGGATGATATTATTGCGGTGTTCTATAAAGTCAGGATCAGATACGGCGGCAATGCATACTCCGGCTACGGCGTTATTTATGTCAATAAAGCCAGCGATGATCTCAGGGCGTCCAACGTCATGAGCGGCATCAGAAAAACTTATTATGTCGGAAACGGTTACGGGTCTTTCGGGCAGGTGAAGAAAAAGATGAATGCACAGCTGAGATCCGGTGCGGGATATTCCTTTACATGGTATAAAGTTAAAAAGTGATCTGCCGAAATCGCGGTGAATTGTCATGCCGATACTACCACTTCTGAAACATGAGTGGTATAATAATAATTGTCAGAAAAAATACAATCTTTAAACAACTGGAGGTATAAAATGAAGGAATACGAATTATTCATTAACGGCAAGTTTATTCCTAACGGGAACAGAGAGATGCTCGAAGTTCTGAATCCGGCAACTGAAGAGGTCATCTCGAAAGTTCCGAAAGCAACAGTTGACGATGTAGATGCTGCTGTCGATGCGGCATATGAAGCTCAGAAATCATGGGCGAAAGTTCCTCCGATAGAGAGAGCCGGCTATCTTATGGAACTGGCACAGCTCGTTAAAGACAACGCTGAGCTGTTTGCAAAAACTAATACTGAAGAAAACGGAAAAATGCTCTGCCAGTCAACGGACGAGGCGGGCTGGCTGTCCGAATATATCATTTATTTCGCGCAGATGGCGCGCCACATGAAGGGCGAGATCATCCCGAGCGACCGTCCGAATGAAAACATATTACTGTATAAGATGCCTATCGGCGTAGTTGCGGGCATTATGCCATGGAACTTCCCGCTGTTCCTCATCGGAAGAAAAGTTGCTCCTGCACTCATTGCAGGCGACACTGTAGTATTGAAGCCTTCGAGCGATACGCCGAACGGATGCTACGAGTTCGCAAAACTTGTAGAGCAGAGTTCGCTCCCGCCGGGTGTCATCAATGTAGTATCGGGTTCCGGCTCGGTAGTCGGCGATGCTCTTTCGGGAAATCCTAAGGTGGCAATGGTATCGATGACAGGCAGCACTGAAGCAGGCAAGAAGATCATGGCCAGAGCGGCAGAGAATATTACCAAGGTCTCGCTGGAACTCGGCGGCAAGGCGCCTGTAATAGTAATGGACGATGCGAAGCTGGACGAAACGGTAGAACATGTCTTCAATTCGCGTATGATCAACTGCGGCCAGGTCTGCAATGCAGCTGAACGTGTCTATGTTCAGGAAGGTATTGCGGATGCGTTTATCGAAAAGATCACCAGGAAGATCTCGGAAGCCAAGTACGGAAATCCTCTGACGGATGCCGGCGCTGACATGGGTCCTATGATCAACCGCGCGCAGGTCGAGCATGTAGATGAACTCGTCCGGAGCGCGATCGCCGAGGGCGCGAAAGTCGTCTGCGGCGGCAAGCCGGCACAGATCGGCGGCAAGGGATTCTATTATGAGCCTACACTGGTTGTTAACTGCAAACATGAGATGCGTATCATGACAGAAGAAATCTTCGGACCAGTACTGCCGATCTCGACATTCAAGACGCTTGATGAAGCGATTGAAAAGGCCAACGACTGCGTATTCGGACTTACATCGTCGATTTATACTCAGAACACTGATGTAATGCTGAGAGCGCTCAATGAGATACACTTCGGAGAAACATATGTCAACCGTGAGCACTTCGAAGCCTTCCAGGGCTTCCACGCAGGAGTCAGACAGTCGGGTATCGGCGGCGATGACGGCGAACGCGGACTCGATGAATTCCTCGAGACACACGTATGCTACGTTGACTACGACATGAATGTACAGGGCTAAAAGCATAACGCACAGGGCCGGAGCTTTATGAACGCGCGTTAAAGTCTCGCTGCGCACGCGAAATACTGCTGAGGCTCAGGATATTACATGAAAATAATAATGACCCCGTTCGAATGATATGTACCCTCTTTACTGGACAACCAGTAAGGAGGGTATTTTTACAAGCTTATTTCTTTTTGTCTTTGTTCTTTTTTAACATTTTCCCTGTATGATGTCGCGCAGATCGTGAGGCAGGAAGGACAGCGCCTGCTCGTTGATCTCTTCGGGAACTCCGAAGTATGCTTCCGCGACTGCGCCTGCTATGGCAGCGGTGGTATCGCAGTCTCCGCCGATGCTGATGCAGTTCCTTATGCAGTCTTCGTAATCTTCGGCTTCAAGGAAACACTCAAAAGCCTGCGGGACTGAGCCCATGCAGGTTTCGCTGAATGCATATGACGGTCTTATTTCGTCGACGGTGAAGTCGATGCGGTAATATTTTTCCATTTCGCGTTTTATGTCTTCTTTGGTCCCGCCGCTCAGCGCTGTGAATATCGCCGCAGCTGTTGCTTCAGCGCCGTTGATGCCGTCCGGGTGATTGTGTGTTACTTCGGATGAGATGACCGCCCATTCACGGGCTTCTTCTATATCCGAAGCCATGAAGGCGCATGCCGAAACGCGCATCGCACTACCGTTGCCGAAGCTGTTGTACGGTTCGCTGCTGTCAGAAACCAGCCAGTTGCTGAAGCGTCCTCCGTATCCTGCGTCGGGATATTCGTTGCCGTAATATTTCATTTCCTCGATCATCATTTCGTGCAGAGAGCCTTCCCGTCCGCCGCTGAGATATCGCGCCAGTGCTGTCTTGACTGCGCAGGTCATGACCGTGTCGTCGGTAAAACTGCATCCGTCACTGAAAAGAGGGAAATCCTTTGTTTTGATATTGTTGAATTCATATTTTGAACCGGCCACATCACCTGCGACTGCTCCAATGCATGTACCTTTGATCATCACTCTGCCTTTCTCATCGATATCAAATCGTTCGCTGCTTTCATTCTTGTCGAATTTGTCAATAACTGCGAGCAGCACCGCAAATGCTCCTGCCAGGACCAGTTTCAGGGCCAGACTGATGTCGGTGCCGCTGAGAAAATGATCTGCAATAAGCAGGAGCAGAAAACTGAGCACAAATGCCGCGGCAGCTGATGACGCGATCAGATGTGACTCGCTGTTCGAACCGTTTTTCCGGTTATTGCTGTGTCTCGTCTTCATGGCTACATTGTATCATGCGTGCCGGCGCTCCGCAAATACCGGCAGCGCGCAGGGGGTGACTTTATGATAAAGCGGCTGCCGCATCCGGAGAAGGCTTATCTCCTTATGCGGCAGCCGCCGTAGGTTCATTGTGTTTGTGCACTAAGTTGTTGGCGCGTCGTCTTTAGATTCGGCCGCTGCGTCAGCCGCAGTTTCAGCTTCAGGTGCAGCTGCATCAGATGCGTCTGCAGTTTCAGCTTCAGCGGCAGTTTCTTCATCAGCATCGTCATGATGCATATACTTGGCTGCTTTTTCAGCTTTCTTCTTTGCTTTTGCTTCTTCCTTTTCAGCTTTCTTCCTGGCTTTTGATTCTTCAGCTTCGATCTGAGCTTTTTCATCTTCTTCAGAAGGAGCGGATTTTCTGCTCTTTGACGCAGAGTCTGTGAGACGTGCTGTCTGAGAAGATGATCTTGAAGTAGTCGATCTGCCTATGACTTTGGCATTGTCGACTTTGACAATGAGTCTGGCAAATACGAACATCGTTACGGCCCACATGTAATATGCGAATGTCTGTCCGACTATGTACTGGACCGCTTCGCCAAGTGCGCTCGATACCGATACGCCGTAGTTGCTGTAATACGATGAGATGTAGCTGATAGCTCCAACTGTCATGTAGACAGCGACTATTGCCGCGATGATCGCTATGACATACAGAACGTATACCAGAGGGCTCTTCTTTGCTGATGAATCATTTCCTTTACTTAATTTCATTAATTATACCTCCATTCGATTTGTCGTTTCCGGGTGCCTATATTCTGCAGAGATCCCCAAGGTTTTCAAAGATCTTTTCAGGCGGCCAGTCCCACCAGCGGATGTCAAGAAGACTTTCTATGGTCTCCGCGTCGAATCTCCTTCTGATAAATTCGGAAGGATTTCCGGCGACAATCCAGTATGGCGGCACAAGGCCGGACACGGTTGAATTGGCTCCGATAACGGCGCCGCTGCATATATGTGTGCCGGGCAGGACCGTTACATTTTCACCGATCCATACATCGTTCTCTATGACGGTATCTCCTTTATAAGGAAGATCTGAGATGTCCGGGACAGCCTTTTCCCAGCCATGACCCATCAGATGAAACGCGTATGTTGTCGTTGAATCGAGCCTTTGGTTTGCGCCGTTCATCATGAACTCCACGCCTCTTCCGATCGAGCAGAATTTTCCTATGATAAGGCGGTCGCCTAACTCTTCATAATGATATGTGACGTGCTCCTCGAATCGTTCGGGATGTACGTCATCTTCGTAGTATGTATAATCACCGGCCTCTATGTTCGGGCGTGTAATGACATTTTTAACAAAGACAATATTTCTGTTTTCTCTGTTTGGAAAGACCGCATTAGGGTCCGGTCCATATTCCATCACTGCCTCCTCTCAAGCCGGTGAAGATAATCAAACTCACTAATAGATAATATTGTTTTATACGGCGGATGTCAATGAAAAATGGCTAATTTCAGCTTAATTTCAGCTTTGACGGCCGTAAAGGTTTTGTGAATTCCGTCCGCACGGGGTGGACGGGGAGCGTCTTTATACGATACAATATCCGCATAGGTCCATAGTATTACAGGGGGTTGAAATGCACTTGAAAAAAGTAACTCGGAATCGGAAAGCATGCATGCGGAAAGCTGCGGTATTTGGTATTGCGGCAGTAATGCTTTTTACTTTTTTGCCCGCAGATGTCCGTGCGGACGACAGCTCTGCGACGGAAACTACGGTCAGCGGACTCCTTACCAAGAGGAATACAAGTTATAAAAAAACGACACCTATGACTGACATGGTCACTGTGGACAATGCCTACGGCAGAACAGCACAGCTTCAGGCATATGATTACGATACAAAAGAATATGTGACAAAATCGACGTATCAGCTCGATAATGCACAGACAAGCACTATACAACTGACATATGACAACTCGTGGAAGCCGTATTATTACTGCGCATGGAGGCTGGTGATACCCGCTGACGGGCAGTATTCGGCATACAGCCGGAAAATAAAAGTCTACAACACATTCCTGTCATGCAAAACGGCCGCAGTGCTGGATGCGGAGACGGGGGAAATCATCTTCAATAAAAACAGCACGACTAAGCGGGAGCCGGCGAGTATGACGAAGATCATGACAACGATACTTCTGCTCGAAAACAAAAGCCTGTCTTCAAAGGTGAAAATAACTCAGGAAGCGGATAATACTCCATGGGGACTGGGAATATCGAAAGGAGATACTCTTACTGTGAGACAGACCGTCTACTGCATGCTGCTTCCGTCTGCAAATGATGTTGCGTGTGCTGCCGGGACAGCAGTCAGCGGGTCGACCTCAAAATTCGCCGCTGCCATGACGGCAAAGGCGAAGGCGCTCGGATGCACCCGGACCAGTTTTAAAAATGCGCACGGACTGCACAGCAGCGGACATTATACCACGGCATACGACATGGGACTCATAATGAGATATGCTGTTACGGGCATGACGCAGACGAGAACGAAATTCTTAAAAAAAGTTCTCGCTGCTGAAAAGTATTCATTCACATCCGGCAAAAATAAAAAGTATACGGTCGCTACTACGGATGAACTGCTCGGTACCGACGGGTTCATCGGCGGCAAGACCGGTTACACAGATGAGGCGGGATATTGCTTCACCGGTGCGTTCACATACGGCGGACGTACTTATATTTCTGTAGTAATGGGGGCTGATTCTGTCTCCGGAAGATTTTCCGAGAGTGAAAAACTTATGACGTTCACAAAATACGCAGCCGACAACAACTACGGTACTCATTCGCAGGCAAAATAAAATGAAGCGTGATTATTTGTCTGCCGGGAAGACCTGTCCGCTGTAGAATACATGCATATTTCTGCCGCGGGATTTGGCGTCGTAAAGCGCTGCATCGGCTTCTTTGAACATCTTGCGGTAATTTGAATCGTTGCTGTTCGTGACGGAAATTCCGACACTGCAGGTGACACGGTCGAGATTGTCACGGAAGATATCACAGACGGATTCGGCTTTCTGCGCAATCATTTCATAAGATCCGGCGGACTGCATGAAAACAATAAATTCATCGCCGCCGACGCGGGCGATAATATCCTGTTTCCGGAAATTGCGTTCGACGATATCGGCTATTTTGATAAGCATCTGGTCGCCGATAAGATGACCGCGTTCGTCATTGACTTGCTTGAAATTGTCTATGTCGATAATCATCAGAGCATGAAGAGTGTTGGAATGCTGGTTCTCTAGTATCTGCTGTATCAGCGCTTCGGCAGTGACCTTGTTGTAGACGCCGGTCATCGGATCTTTGCGTATCGATTCTCTCAGCATGGCCTGCTCTTTCGAGATCGCTTCGGAAAATCTTACAGGATAGAATTCTTCACTGTCCTGGTTCGTGGCAGGGATCTGAGAGTGAACAGCGATTATTTTAAAACCATCGTCAGCCTCGCGTATGACGGCAGAAATTACTGTAGGCATTTTGACTTCAATATCTCCATGAAAGAATCTCACGATATCATAATATCCTACGAGGTAAAATAATTTTCCGCAGAGCGGTTTGACGTCCACCTGATGCTGCTCCACGGAATAATGATAAGGGTCGACTATGCTTTCCTTGCGTATGAGCGCAATTGTGTCGTCCCTGCCGATGGTGCGTTCGTTCGCACCGGTCCCGTTGAAAAAGATATCGTCGGTATAATAAGTATTGATTCTGTCAGGATCGCGGTCTTCCGCGTATTCCATAATGTATTTATCAAAGAACGCCTTTACATTGTTATAGTCCTGCATGTTGCTCCTCCGACGATTATTACGATATAATACATGTATTTTATACCAAATCTCCAAAAAACTCAATTGCCCTATTGCCCGGCTCCCGGATATATGTTATAACAGATGACTATAAGGGAAAAAGGAGGAGTCTGACAATGATCAAACTTGTAGCTGTCGATCTTGACGGCACACTGCTGACATCAGAAAAAAATGTTACAGACGACACGATAAAAACTATCCGCAAAGTAATGGATAAAGGAATATATTTCGTTATTTCTTCAGGCAGGAATTCCAAATCCGCAGCTCAGATACAGAAGATGATAGGAGCTGAAGGGCAACCGATGATCCTGCACAACGGAGCAATTATTTCGGACGGAACAGGACACGGCCGCTTAAGAGTGACAGATACTCTTTCAAGGCAGACTGCCAAAGAGTTTATGACATTCTGCAGGCAGAACGATCTTACCTGCGCGGTGATATTCGGAGACTGTGACGAGGTGGTGCTTAACAGGCATGATGCCGACGCGATGGAATCGTTCCGCAGATTCAGCCTTATCGACGATGCATATGTTGCCCTGGATTCCGACGAACTTGACAAGGCCGTTCCGGGATATGATGAGCCGAATAAAATGCTGGTATTCGAAAGAGATCCGGCGAAGATCGCGGAAGCGGAAAAGATTCTGACGAAAGCTTTCGGAGCAAGGCTTTCCGTCTATAAATCAGGCGACGAATATATTGATGCGATGCCGCAGGGCATGAACAAGGGCACGGGACTTTCGATCCTGATGAAAGAACTCGGAATAAAAAAGAATGAAGTGATGGCGATAGGGGACAGCGGCAACGATGTGGGTATGCTGAAACTCGCCAGCCTTTCAGTCGCAATGAAGAACGGTGAGCCATATACGAAAAAAGCCGCCAAGTTTATTACTGATACCAACGATAACGAGGGCGTCAAATCGGCGCTGGAGAAATTTATCAGCGTGAATGACAACCATAGAAATCTGAACTGACTGAATGTCAGTGAACGATGACAGAGCCGTCCGGATGGGCGGCTTTATAATTGGTAAGATAATCTTCGCTGTGGACATATCCCGCTGAAGCGATCCCTGCTTCGCTGCTTACTTCGTATGAATTGCCGTCCGCATAGGTGACCACATATGCTCCCGGGCCCGACACTGTATCTTTCTGTCTGTATATAACTGCAGAAATGCCGGTGAAATCAGATGCAGAAGGGTCTTTTTTATTGAGATAAATTGTGAGACCGCGGATATCTGCTGCTTTTCTTACTACTGAGAATGCTTCTCCGGACGCATCGGCCATGATCTTGAGATATGTGGTTTCCGTACCGTTTGCCAGACGGATCCGGCTGGCAGGATATATTCTGCCCGCTGCGCCTGTAGTCAGTGTTTCATTTTCTGCTTCTCTGATAACCGAATCGATGGCAGCGGGAAGTGTGGCATAAATATCATCCACGGTTTTGTCGGGATCACCCGAATTGAAAAAGCTCTGTTTTTCAGTCGTGAACTTTCCGCCGCGGTATTCAGTAATGTAATGGTCGCCGGAGATGTACCGGAGTTCGGTGACTGCGTAATTATTGCTGATGCCGATGAATGTTACGGTGCCGTCCGCTTCTGCCAGATCTGTGATTTCCCGGGAAAGTCCGGCGGATGTGAAACCGGTCATTACCGGAACGTGACTGTTATAGCTTTCACTGGCGATAGTCTGAGCGGCAAGAATACAATTCCTGCATTCGAGCATGGATATTCTGCCTTTGACTTTGTTTATATATCCGATGTAGACGGGGAAAAGGAGAGCCGCAAGAATAGTAAGTATCACTAAAACGGTAGTGATTTCTATAAGCGTAAATCCTTTTTTTAGATTTTTCAGTTTGTCCGCCATAATAAAAATCCTCTTCTGCAATAATATTTTATCACAGAAGAGGACCTTATACTAATCAATTTATGAACGGCCGGTGACCTTTCTCTGGAAGAACTTTACGATTTCGACCAGCGGTATTATTGCGACCGCAAGAGCCATGGCGGTGAAGTATTCTTTCAGCGATATCGGTGTGAAGCCGAACGCGTTTACAAAGAACGGGATAGTGATGACGGATGTTGTGAGTGCAAGTGCAGCGAGTGCCGAGCCCCACAGCCACATGTTCTGCTTTGACAGACTGAAAATCGATTTTCTCTGCGATCTCATATTGAACGCCTGGAATATTTCACACATGGACATTGTCAGAAATGCCATTGTCATGCCGTCAGGACTGTTGGTGATCTCGAACTGCCCCCATTCGATATAGTGACCGATAAAATACGCGGCGAGCACGAGTATCGAGACGAAGGCGCGCTGATATATGATATCAACGCCGACACCGCCCGCGAAAACGCCGTCCCTGGAGTCACGCGGCTTTTTCAGCATTGAATCCTTTTCGCCGTGTTCCATTCCGAGTGCAAGTGCCGGAAGAGAGTCGGTTATAAGATTTATCCATAATATGTGTGCCGGCAGCAATATGGTGAACTGCAGCATTGTGGCCACAAATATGGCGACTACTTCCGATATGTTTGAGCTGAGCAGGAACTGGATAGCCTTGCGTATGTTGGCATAAACTTTTCTTCCTTCTTCAACGGCTGAGACTATGGTTGCAAAATTATCGTCCGCCAGTATCATATCGGCAACGTTCTTGGTGACGTCAGTGCCCGTTATGCCCATGCCGACGCCGATGTCAGCAGCCTTGATAGACGGCGCGTCGTTGACGCCGTCTCCTGTCATGGCAGTAACTTTACCGAGAGATTTCCAGGCGTTTACTATACGTACCTTATGCTCAGGCTGCACTCTTGCATATACAGAGAATTCGGTGATTCTCGAGGCGAGCTCTTCATCTGACATGTCGTCAAGTCTGGCTCCGAGGATGGCTTCATCAGGGTCGCTGAGGATGCCGAGATCCATCGCGATCGCAATTGCCGTGTCGAGCTGGTCGCCTGTGATCATTACCGGGCGTATACCGGCTGAACGGCATTCGTCGACAGCAGCTTTGACTTCGGGTCTGATAGGGTCTATCATGCCGGTCATGCCGATAAATGTCAGCCCGTTTTCGATGGCTTCAGGCGCGCAGTTTTCAGGTGCTTTGTCGTAATCTCTGGAGGCAAGCGCGAGAACTCTGAGGGCTCTTCCTGCCATTCCTTTATTGGCTGCCGCGACTTTTTCCCGGAGTTCGTCAGTAAGATCGACAACACCATTCAGTGTCAGCATTCTGCTGCAGCTGCGGAGGAGCACGTCAGGGGCTCCCTTTGTAAACTGTATGAATCCGCCTTCGTGTTCATGCACCGTGGACATCATTTTTCGTCCTGAATCAAAAGGAGCTTCTCCGACACGCGGAAAGTCCGCTTTGAGTTCCTGCTTAGGCATGCCGCAGTTGAGCGCAAATTCGACAAGCGCACATTCGGTAGGTTCTCCTACCGCTTTTCCGGTATCGTCGAGTTCCGCATCAGAGCAAAGTGCCATTCCTCTGGCAAGCAGATCTTCATCTACGCCGAAATGATCGACTACTGTCATTTTGTTCTGTGTCAGCGTACCGGTTTTATCGGAGCAGATTATCTGAGCGCATCCGAGAGTTTCTACCGCGGTGAGCTTCCTTATTACTGCATTTCGTTTCGACATTTTCGTGACGCCTATGGAGAGGACGATCGTAACAACGGCGACCAGACCTTCCGGAATAGCTGCCACCGCGAGCGATATCGCGAGCATGAATGTGTTGATCATGACATCAATATTGATCTTGCCGGCTTCGAGTATCCCGGCGACGAAAATGATCACGCATATTATCAGGACGAGTATAGTCAGTATCTTGCTGAGACCGTTAAGCTTCTGCTGAAGAGGCGTGATTTCGTTCTTCGCCTGTGTGAGTGCATCGGCGATCTTGCCCATTTCGGTATCCATACCGGTGGCGCATATTACTGCCTTGCCGCGGCCGTAGACGACGGTGCTTCCCATGTAGACCATGTTTTTCCTGTCTCCGAGCGGTACATCTTTTTCGCCTTCTTCGATCGACAGAGCAGCGTCTGTCTTGGTGACAGGTACTGATTCTCCGGTCAGCGCCGCTTCTTCGATTTTCATAGAAGCGCATTCGAGGATCCTGGCATCTGCCGGAACCGAGTCACCGGCTTCCAGAAGAATGATATCTCCCTGTACGAGGTCTTCGCTTTTGACCGTTTCGATTTTCCCGTTCCTCAGAACTTTAGAGGCGGGTGCGGTCATTTTCTTCAGAGCCTCAATCGCGTCTTCGGCCTTGCTTTCCTGGACGACTCCGAGTATGGAGTTCAGAATTACTACAAATAATATGATGAACACATCGGCAAAAGATTCATGTTCATACAATGATGTAACGAGTGACAGGGCTGCGGCGGCAAGAAGTACAATGATCATAGGATCCGCGATCTGATTGCCCAGCCTTTTCCATACGCTCGTTTTTTTGGGCTCTGCCAGTTTGTTTTTTCCAAACTTTTCAAGTCTGCCTGCCGCTTCTTCCGGGGCAAGTCCCGAGGATGTGGTTTTGAGAAGCGTGAGCATTTCGTCTTTGTCTGTCAAATAGCTTTTCATCTGTTGATGTCCTTTCGATAGAAATAGTTCAAATTACAAATACGGAATAAAAAAACCCACGTACAGCTACAGGCTATACATGAGTCTCATTCATTAAGGCAGCCCAGATCGTCTATGCAAGAAGATCATGATGTTGACCTGCCACACCGTCCGGTGCAAACTACTCCCTCATGGATTTTTTTGTTGCAAATTATTCTACCACATTTGCTGCGGCAAAGCAATAGGCCGGGTCGTATAAGCGTTGGATCTGCGTAATATGTATTTTACACATATTATTTATGCTATATATGTATTATATAAATTCAGAAAAATAAGGTATATTATGAAAATAAGAAAAATATACCCGCGTATAAAAACAACTGCACCCGGACAAGGTTTTCTAAGACTGCAAGGTCTGGAAATACACAGTTATCATCTAAGTATTTTTTATAGGAGGAATTATTCAATGAGTGAAAGTAATGATCGCAGCGGATTTAATTCGTATTTCGGATTTCTGATGGCTGCTGTAGGATCGGCGGTCGGTTTCGGAAATATCTGGGGGTTCCCGTATAAGATGGGGACACACGGCGGATTTGCGTTTCTGATCTGCTATCTGGTCCTGGCTGTGCTCGTAGGGTTTGCTATTATGTTCGGAGAACTATATATCGGGCGCCGCGAGATGCTGGGGCCGGTCGGTTCGTACATGAAAGTCGGACAGGCAAATCACAGAAATCTGAATTTCATGGGCTGGCTGGCTATGCTGTCGGCGACATTCCTTATGGGATTCTACTGCACGCTGGGCGGCTATGTCATGAAGTATACTATTGCAAATCTGGGCAGTCTCCTGCATGCAGGCTGGGGAGTGAATAAAGACGCCTCTTCGTTCTTTACAACGTTTACGACGGATCAGGGACAGGCTGCGGTCTGGACAGTGATATTTGTTGTTCTGACCGCGCTTATATGCTTCGGAGGAGTATCCGGGGGCATAGAGAAATTCTGCAAGATAGGAATGCCTATGCTTTTTGTGATACTTCTTATAGTAATAATCAGATCTGTTACTCTTCCGGGAGCATCCGCGGGTCTTGCGTTCTGCTTCAAGCCGCAGTGGGACATGCTGGCGGGCAAACAGTTCGTGAATACGCTTGGAAGTGCAGGAGGGCAGATGTTCTTCTCGCTGTCGCTCGGCATGGGTGCAATGATAACATATGGTTCATATCTTACTAAAAAAGAGAACCTTGAAAGTTCGGCGTGGATTATAGTTATCTGCGATACTGTAGTGGCACTTATGGCGGCACTGGCTGTTTTCCCTGCTGTGTTCGCTTTTGGTATGGAGCCTGCAGGAGGTCCGGGACTGCTGTTCGTAACGATGCAGGCTGTATTCGATTCAATGGGTGCGATAGGTCCGGTCATGGGTATTATGTTCTACTTCCTGACAACTATAGCCGGTATTTCTTCTTCGATATCGCTGCTCGAGGTAGTGACTGTCTCGCTGCAGGAAATGACGGGAAAAGGAGATCCGTCGCAGGGATGGAGCAGGAAGAAAGCTATTCTTACCGGAGCTGTTGTCATAGGTATACTGAATATAGTAGTAGCACTTGACGGGCTGGGGGCGACTGGCCTTCCGCAGCCTCTCGGAATGTGCTGGCTCGACTTCTTCGACCTTCTGGCTGAAGGTCTGATGATGCCGTTCGGTGCACTGGTCATGTCACTGATCATCGGCTGGGTAGTGGGAAGAGATGCGGTCGAAAAAGAAGCTACGCTTGAAGGAAACAAATTCCGTGAACTGGGATTTTTCATGATATGTTCGAAGATCATCGCGCCGGTCGGAATGGCATTCATTCTGCTCGGCCAGATAGACTCGTTCTTCAGACTGGGTTTGTTCAGCCTGTAGAATCAGTTTTGTATTAAAAAACATGGGCGGTCAGGTGCCGCCCATATTTAATTGTAGCTTTAGCGGTGATTCCGAGCCGAATAGGTGAGGAATAAAAAACCACCTGCTATGCAGGTGGATTAATCCACTTGAGTTTTAGGCAAATAAAACCTCCTATGCTATGATAGCAATGGTTCGC
>Ga0183096_1000620_pt1 | contig 42307 bp, 30 predicted proteins | sample Biomet5_FD_127791 | JGI IMG/M metagenome (GOLD analysis project Ga0183096, IMG submission 127791) | Microbial communities from bioreactor (seeded with sewage sludge) at LBNL, California, USA - Biofuel metagenome 5 (version 2) (version 3) | ecosystem: Engineered > Bioreactor > Anaerobic >... | reverse complement strand
TAGCTATAGCATCAGGGTTCCACCTCTTCCCATTCCGAACAGAGAAGTTAAGCCTGATCACGCCGATGGTACTGCGTAACAGTGGGAGAGTAGGTAGCTGCCGTTTTATCTAAGAGTCCTGTTCATTAAATAATGAACGGGACTCTTTTTTTGTATATATACATCTCATCTTATTCATTACTTTCACAAAAAAAGAGTTTCTTTGCATTTAATTAATTTCATCAGACATTCAGATATGAATGGCTTTTACGAAAAATTGCAATATAAACATTATGAGCAAGGTACTTATTATTGATGATGAAGCCCAGATACGCAAGTTACTGGCAAGGATGATGGAACTGGAGGGATACGAAGTTTGTCAGGCTACTGATTGCAGGTCTGGGTTAAAACAGATTGAGGTTAGCTCTCCCGAAGTGGTGCTTTGTGATGTGCGTTTACCTGATGGTAATGGTGTGGATTTGGTTTTGAAGATAAAAAAGCAGTTTCCGCAGACGGAGGTGGTGCTGCTTACTGCTCATGGAAATATTCCGGATGGGGTGCAGGCTATAAAGAATGGGGCTTACGACTATATAACCAAAGGCGACGATAATAATAAAATTATTCCTCTGATAAGCAGGGCCATGGAAAAGGCTTTGATAAACAGGCGTCTGGAAAAGTTGGAAGCTCAGATGGAGAGGAGATATTCGTTTCTGAATATTCAAGGCAACAGTAAGTTGATAAAGGAAGCGGTTTCGCTGGCACAAAAGGTGGCTGTTACCGATGTACCTGTTCTGCTTACCGGTGAAACAGGAACCGGAAAGGAAGTCTTTGCTCAGGCTATTCATAGTGGTAGTGCTCGCAAAGATAAGGCTTTTGTGGCTGTAAACTGTTCTTCTTTTAGCAAGGATTTGCTGGAAAGCGAGATGTTTGGTTACAAAGCCGGGGCGTTTACCGGAGCTCAAAAAGATAAGAAAGGTTTGTTTGAAGAGGCGAATAATGGAACCATCTTTCTGGATGAGATAGGAGAAATGGCTTTCGATCTTCAGGCGAAGTTATTAAGGATTCTGGAAACAGGAGAATTTATAAAAGTTGGTGAGACTAAACCGACTAAAGTGAATATCAGAATTATTGCGGCAACTAATCGTGATCTTCCAAAAGAAATTGAGGAAAATCATTTTCGGGAAGATTTGTTTTACCGTCTTTCTGTGTTTCAGATTTATCTTCCATCATTACGCGACAGAAGGGAGGATATTGAACTGATTGCACATTCTTTGATAGATGATTTTGGCGCAAAGTTATCTAGGAAAGCTGTGAAAGTGAGCGATGATTTTATTGAGGCTTTGAAACAACACAGTTGGAAAGGTAATATCCGCGAATTACGAAATGTGATTGAACGAAGTCTGATTGTCTGCAATGAAGAGGAGCTTACTCTACAGGATCTACCGATAGAGATTCAGAATTCTCACTTTGAAGAGAGTGCCGGAAAGAGTTATTCGAACTTTGAACTGGCGGCTATGGAACGAAGACACATTGCACGGGTGCTGCAATATACAAAAGGGAACAAAACAGAAACAGCACGACTGTTGAAAATAGGTCTTACTACGTTGTACCGGAAAATAGAGGAATACAAGTTATAAGGAAAAGGCTTTAAGTATCCATTCTTAAAGACAAAATACCTTTCTGGAATATATATAGATTATAAGGAATCAGGCTTTAAGCTCTGTCTAAACAATTACAAAATTACCCCGTATTAACGGAACTGCTACGTACAGAAGGCAGTTTTGTTAATGCGGGGTAATTTCGTTATAGGGTAACCCAAAACGATATGCAACCCTACCAAAATGAAAAGGTTCTTTTGGAGATGATAAAAGAACTTTATTAATTAATCGGTTGTTTTACTGAGAGATATGTATGTTATTATTCTTTTGGCATGCTATTGGTATATGCTTAAGTGATTAATAACAGATATAATAACTCTTAAAGAAAGGAATGAGATGAACACGTTATTTTTTATAGCAAGTTGCCTTGCAGGCTGTTTCTGCTTCTGGCTTTTTTTCGTATGTATAAACTGGTTTGAAGAAATTTAAAAATTGAATAGAATATGTATACAGCATTGTTTGTTTTAGGCCTGGCCATCTTTGCTTACATGGTTTACGTTCTTATTAAACCCGAAAAGTTTTAGTGAAATGAATACACAATTAATAGGCAACGGAATACAGATTGTCTTGATGATTGCATTGAGTTATCCGTTGGGAAAACACATTGCAAAGGTTTACAAGGGAGAGAAGAGCTGGAGTGACTTTATCTCTCCGGTGGAAAATGCGATATATAGATTTTGTAATATTAACCCCAAAGAGGAAATGAGTTGGAAAAAGTTTCTGGGCACACTGCTCACGCTTAACTTATTCTGGTTCTTCTGGGGAATGATTTTACTGGTATCTCAACACTGGTTGCCATTGAATCCGGATGGTAACGCTTCTCAAAGCGCAGATCAGGCTTTTAATACTAGCATCAGCTTTTTGGTAAACTGTAACCTGCAACATTATAGTGGTGAAAGTGGATTGACTTACTTTACTCAGTTGTTTGTTGTTATGCTTTTTCAGTTTATTACTGCGGCAACCGGAATGGCTGCTATGGCCGGAGTGATGAAGGCTATGGCTGCAAAGACTACTCACATTATAGGTAATTTCTGGTTCTTCCTGGTAAGAAGCTGCACACGTATTCTTCTTCCGTTATCATTGATAGCTGGTATTGTGCTTATTCTGCAAGGTGTTCCTATGGGCTTTGACGGAAAGGCATCTATTCATACTCTAGAGGGAATTAGTCAGACTGTTTCGCAAGGTCCTGCTGCTGCTATTGTTGCTATAAAGCAACTTGGCACAAACGGCGGAGGATTCTTTGGAGCTAACTCTGCTCATCCTTTGGAAAATCCTTCTTTTATATCCAATTTGGTTGAGAGCATCTCGATTATGCTTATCCCTATGGCGATGATCTTTGCACTTGGTTTCTATCTGAAAAGAAAGAAGCTAGCTTACAGTATTTTTGCCGTAATGTTTTTAGGGTACATCATTAGTGTGGGAACTATTACCTGGCAGGAAACAAGTGGCAATCCGTTGATTAAAGGTATCAGCCAAAGTGGAGGAACTATGGAAGGAAAAGAGGTGAGGATAGGATCGGCTGCAACTGCTTTGTGGAGTGCAAGTACTACGGCTACTTCCAATGGTTCTGTCAATGGTATGCACGATAGTATGAAACCGCTTTCGGGAACGGTTGAGATGTTGAATATGCAGATTAACTCGTGGTTTGGCGGTGTAGGCGTTGGTTTCTTGAATTATTATATTTTCATTATTATAGCTGTGTTTATTAGCGGACTGATGGTAGGACGTACTCCTGAATTGCTGGGTAAGAAGGTGGAAGCAAGGGAGATGAAGATTGCGACTATTCTTGCTCTGTTTCATCCGTTTATGATTCTTTTGGGAACGGCTGTCGCTGCTTTCTTATATACTCATCATCCGGGAATGGTTTCGGCGGAAGGCGGATGGCTCAATAATCCGTCATATCACGGACTGAGTGAAATGTTTTATGAATATACATCCAGTGCTGCAAATAATGGATCGGAATTTGGAGGACTTAAGGGTAATACTCCATTCTGGAACTATTCCACAGGACTGATTCTTATTCTCAGCAGATATATACCTATAATTGGTCAGGTTGCTATTGCCGGTTTGATGGCTAAAAAGAAATTTATTCCGGAAAGTGCGGGAACATTGAAAACAGATACTGCTACGTTTGGTGTAATGACCTTTGCTGTGATCTGTATCATTGCTGCCTTGGCATTCTTCCCAACACATGCATTAAGCACTATTGCCGAAATGTTAAGTCTATAATTGTAAGAAGTAATATGGAAAAAAATAAAATAACCTCTTTATTTCCTAAAGAGCAAGTAAAAGCAAGCCTTAAACAATCGTTCGTGAAGTTAGATCCGCGGGTGATGATTAAGAATCCGGTTATGTTTACTGTTGAAGTGGCTACCGCTGTGATGCTTTTTGTTACGGGCTACTCTGTTTTTAATAGTAGTCAGGGATCGTTTGGATATAATATAACTGTATTTGTTATTCTATTTATTACGTTACTGTTTGCCAATTTTGCGGAAGCTATTGCCGAAGCGAGGGGCAAAGCTCAGGCCGACAGCCTTAGAAAGACGCGTGAGGAGACTCCTGCCAAACAACTTATAAACGGAAAAATAGAAATTGTAAGCAGTTCCAAATTGAGGAAGGGAGATATCTTTGAATGTGAGGCTGGAGATATTATTCCGGCTGACGGTGAGATTATTGAGGGGCTGGCATCTATTGATGAGAGTGCCATAACCGGAGAGAGTGCGCCGGTGATTCGTGAAGCCGGAGGAGATAAGAGTTCTGTTACGGGAGGCACAAAAGTACTGTCAGATGAAATAAAGGTGATGGTAACTACTCAACCGGGAGAGAGCTTCCTTGATAAGATGATTGCATTGGTGGAAGGGGCATCTCGCCAGAAAACTCCGAACGAAATAGCTCTGACCATTTTATTGGCTGGCTTTACGTTGGTCTTTATCATTGTGTGTATGACTTTAAAACCTTTGGCCGATTATAGTAAGGCTACTATCACTATAGCTTCTTTGATTTCTCTTTTTGTTTGCCTGATTCCAACTACTATAGGTGGTTTGCTTTCGGCCATAGGCATAGCAGGAATGGATCGCGCTTTACGGGCAAACGTAATTACCAAATCTGGTAAAGCTGTGGAAACTGCTGGCGATGTGGATACTTTACTGCTTGATAAAACCGGGACAATTACGATAGGTAACCGGAAGGCTACGAAGTTTTATCCGGTAAACGGAATGGAGGAAAGGGCTTTTATAGAGTTTTGTATGCTCTCTTCCATGGCTGACGAAACACCGGAAGGAAGATCTATTGTGGAACTGGGAAGAGAATCGGGACTTAGGATGAGAAACCTGAATACAACAGGAGCCAGAATGATTAAGTTTACCGCAGAGACGAAATGTTCGGGTGTTGATTTGCAGGATGGAACGCAGATACGCAAGGGTGCTTTCGACTCTATTCGCCGAATTGCTGAGTCGGCAGGAAACAAATTTCCTAAAGAGACGGAGGAAATGACTTCGGCCATTGCTAATAATGGTGGTACGCCTCTGGTGGTTTGTGTGAACAAGGAAATTGTTGGAGTGGTTGAATTGCAGGATATTATAAAACCGGGAATTCAGGAACGCTTTGAACGTTTAAGGAAGATGGGTGTTAAGACGGTGATGGTTACCGGAGATAATCCGCTTACAGCCAAATACATTGCTGAAAAAGCCGGGGTTGATGATTTTATTGCTGAAGCCAAACCAGAGGATAAGATGGAATACATTAAGAAGGAACAGGAAGCAGGTAAACTGGTGGCAATGATGGGCGACGGAACTAATGATGCTCCTGCTCTGGCTCAGGCAAACGTGGGTGTGGCCATGAATAGTGGAACGCAAGCAGCTAAGGAAGCTGGTAATATGGTGGATCTGGATAACGACCCTACCAAACTGATAGAAGTGGTGGAAATAGGTAAGCAGTTACTTATGACTCGTGGAACATTAACTACTTTTTCCATTGCTAATGATGTGGCTAAGTATTTTGCCATTGTTCCGGCATTGTTCATGTGGTCTATACCTCAGCTTGCTGCTTTGAACGTGATGGGGTTGCATAGTCCCGAAAGTGCTATTCTTTCTGCCATTATCTTCAATGCCCTGATTATTCCGGCGCTCATTCCATTGGCTTTAGCCGGAGTTCAGTATAAACCGATAGGTGCTTCTGCACTACTCAGACGCAATTTACTTATCTATGGCGGAGGAGGGGTGATTGTTCCTTTTATCGGAATTAAGATTATTGATCTCATTGTTGGTTTATTTATTTAATATGTACGCAAAATGAAAACGACTCTTATAAAATCGGTAAAAATAACCCTGATGTTCTGTTTGTTGTTAGGGATATGTTATGTTGCTGTTCTTTGGGTATTTGCTCTTATTGCATCTCCTGGTAAAGGAAATGCGGAATTAGTTACGCTCAACGGTAAAGTGGTTGGTGCTGCCAATGTGGGGCAACAGTTCACAAAGGATACTTATTTCTGGGGGCGTCCTTCTGCTGTAAACTATGCCGCTGATGCTTCGGGAGGTAGTAATAAAAGTGTTACTAACAAGGAATATCTGAAAGAGGTAGATGCCAGAATTGATTCATTCTTAATTCATCATCCTTACCTGAAGCGTAGTGAGGTTCCTGTGGAGATGGTTACTGCAAGCGGATCTGGACTGGATCCGGATATAACTCCTCAATGTGCTTATGTGCAGATAAAGCGTGTGGCTAAAGCTCGTGGTATGAATGAGAATATGGTAAAAGAAATTGTGGAAAAGCAGATACAGAAACCTTTTTTAGGTATATTTGGAACTGCAAAGATTAATGTTCTGAAACTGAATGTTGCTTTGGATAAAGTGAGTAAATGATTGAAATGGCATGAGTGACGAGAATAATGTACAGCATTTCCTCGACTTAATTAAGAGGTCGCGAAGAGGTAAGTTTAAGATATACATTGGCATGATTGCCGGTGTGGGGAAGACTTACCGTATGTTGCTGGAGGCGCATGATCTTCTTAAAAGTGGGGTGGATGTGCAGATTGGTTATATAGAATCACACGGCAGAGCCGAAACAGAAGCTCTGATTGAAGGGTTGCCTGTTATTCCCCGGAAAAAGGTGTTCTATAAAGGAAAGGAGATTGAGGAGATGGACTTGCAAAGCATTCTCCTTATTCACCCGGAGATTGTGATTGTGGACGAACTGGCTCACACAAACGTGGAAGGAAGTGTGAACGAGAAAAGATGGCAGGATGTTATCTCTCTCCTTGATGCGGGTATTAACGTAATTAGTGCAGTGAATATTCAGCATATTGAAAGCTTGAATGAGGAAATTCAGGATATATCCGGTATTGAGGTAAAGGAACGTATTCCTGATAGTGTACTTGAGCAGGCGGATGAGGTGGTAAACATTGACCTTACTGCCGAAGAGCTGGTTACCCGACTGAAAGCCGGAAAGATTTATCGTCCGGATAAGATTCAGATAGCACTGAATAATTTCTTTAAAACGGAAAATATTCTGCAGTTAAGGGAACTGGCTCTGAAAGAGGTAGCCTTACGGGTAGAGAAACAGGTAGAAAATGAGTTTATTCAGGATTTCTCCCGTATTCGTCACGAACGGTTCATGGCTTGTATAAGTGCAAATGAAAAAACTCCTAGAAAGATTATAAGGAAAACGGCTCGGTTGGCTACTCACTATAATACGAAGTTTGTTGCTCTTTATGTGCAGACCCCAAAGGAGGCTCCCGATCGTATTCCTTTAGCCAATCAACGTCATTTGCTCAATCACTTTAAAATGGCTACTGAATTGGGAGGTGAGGTGGTGCAAATACAATCGTCGGACATTATAGGAACTATAATCAAGGTGTGTAAAGAAAGGCAGATTACTACTGTATGTATGGGAAGTCCCTCTTTCAATATTCCAAGAGTGTTCTTTTCCGTTACCCGCTATAAGAAATTTATTGATTCACTATCCAAGGCAAATATCGATTTAATTATTTTGTCCTAGGATTAAACTGATAATGATATGAGAATAAAGACTAAACTCACTTACGGCATCGGAATGCTCTTTGCCATGATTGTTCTCTTAGGCATTCTTTCGTTGAGCTATATAAATAAGCTGAATAACGAAACTCATAAGATATATACGAACAATAACTATTCGCTGGATTATTGCAGGAATATGTTGTCTGTTCTTGATGAACTGAATACAAGCAAGAGGGCTCTCCGGGTTTTTACATCAAACTTGCAGATGCAACAGAAAAACCTGACTGAAGTAAATGAGAAGGAAACAACGTATAAACTGACAGTTCATTTTGAGAAACATAGAATTAAGAAAGATCAGCAAAGCTTACGGGAGATGCGTTCTGATATTTATACCATTATGACCTTGAATATGGCATCCATTTATCATAAAAGTGAGGTAGCCAAACAAACTGCTATGAATGCGCTGCTATGGATTTGTCTGACGTTTGCTGTCTGCATTGTTTTTGCTCTGGCCATATTGTTTCGCTTCCCTCATTCTATATTGAAGCCCATAAAGGAATTAATAAATGGTATAACGGAAATTGCTAATCATAATTATGATAAGCGACTGAACTTTGAACCAACAAGCGAGTTTGGTGAGGTGTCTACTTCTTTTAATAAAATGGCAGAAAGGCTGAACGAATACAGGGCCAGTACACTTGCTGATATTATTGCCAACAAGAAATATATTGAAGCTATTGTTAATAGTATAACTGAACCAATCATTGGGTTGGATAACGAAAAGAAGATTCTTTTCATAAACGATGAAGCACTGAATATTCTGAATCTGAAACGGGAAAATGTAATCCGAAAGTCAGCTGCAGAACTTGCTCTGAAGAATGATTTACTTCGGAGACTGGTTAGGGAACTGGTAAACCCGGAAGAGAAGAAGGAGCCTTTGAAAATTTATGCTGATAATAAAGAGAGCTACTTTCAGGCTAATTATATTCCTATACGTGTTATTGAAACCGGTGAAACAGAACCTCATAATATTGGCGATGTAATTCTTTTGAAGAATATTACGGAATTTAAAGAGCTGGATACTGCTAAAACAACGTTTCTGTCTACCATTTCTCACGAGCTGAAAACTCCAATCTCGGCTATTATGATGAGTTTACAGCTCTTGGAAGATAAACGAATTGGCTCACTGAATGAAGAACAGGAATCATTGTCTCACAGCATAAAGGAAAACAGTGAACGGTTACTGAGTATTACCGGTGAGTTATTGAAACTTACGCAGGTAGAGACAGGCAAACTGCAATTAATGCCTAAGATTACCAAACCTATCGAGCTAATTGAATACGCAATAAAGGCTACTCGTATGCAGGCAGAAAAGTTTGGTTGCCATATTGAAGTGGAATATCCTGAAAAGATAGCCAAACTCTTTGTTGATAGCGAGAAGATTGCCTGGGTGCTTACCAATCTGCTAAGCAATGCTATCCATTATTCGAAGGAGAATTCCAGAATTATTATTGGTGCACAGCAAACAGGTGATGTTGTTGAAATGTTTGTGCAGGACTTTGGTAAAGGCATTGACCCACGTTATCATGAAAGTATCTTTGACCGTTATTTCCGGGTTCCGGGAACAAAAGTACAAGGTAGTGGCTTAGGACTTTCTATCTCAAAAGATTTTATTGAAGCCCAGAATGGCACTCTCACAGTGGAGAGTGAAGTGGGAAAAGGAAGTAAATTTATCATTCGCTTCAATGTGAAATAAGAAAATAGAGAAAACAATAAATCCTGCAGTAGAGCTATGCGTCAAGCACCGTTTTACTGCAGGATTTTTAACTATTATGAAAACTAATACCTGATTTTATAAATATAAACTAACCAGTTTTTATAAATATAAACTAATCTATTTTTTACCTCTGTATTTATGATTTATCTTTTATTATCTTGTATGCAACAAAGGTAAGACGAGATTTCTCCCCCGAATAGTTAAAATCCCCATTCTTTGATAGGAATTTCCCTATAATACCCCTTCACTTACTCTTTTTATTTTTCTCGCATGGATTGAAGAAAGTCCTGAACTTGTTCGGATTTGAATGGTCATTGTTCGTTTTCGAACGATAACTATTTTATTAATGCATTGAAATTCAATAATATAACTTTTTGGCATATTCGTTGCAACTATTTAAGCGTGAGATACGTCTAAATTATGTAGCGATTATGAAACGAGAAAATAATCAATAGGTATCAGATTACAATAATTAAAAATTTCCGGTTATGAAAAAGATGGTATTTAATTTCAGTGCGTTAGTAATTAGTGTTACTACTTGTTTTTTGCTTGTATGTGGTTCGGCTGCAAATGCTCAAAAATCTCAAGTTCTTGCCAATGATAAAGGCAATTGTACAGAATCTGTAGTTTCAAAAGATGCAGATTGCTCTCTTTCTTCTCATCAGGTTTCCAACCAAAACGAATCTGTAGATATGCAGACTAACAATAAAGATTTAAGTTTTGATGCAACATTTTTGAAAAATATTCCGTCTAAATATAAAACAATGATGGAAAAGGTTAACTCTTCAGAAAGTCTTTGCTTTGAAATATCTTGCTATGAGGCTATTCAAAATAAAATGGAAAAAGATGTAGAAGCCTTTTTCTTAAAGAGATAAAAAACGGATAACTTTAATAGGATAACAATAATAAAAAACTCTCATCATGAAAAAGATTGTATTTAGTATTAGTACGTTAGTAATCATTATTACTACTTGTTTATTGTTTGTATGTAGTCCCTCAGCAAATGCTCAGAAGCTTAGAAGTTTTGTATATGACAAAGATCAGAACAAAGAAACTGTATTTCTGTATGATTCAACCACCTGTGTACTTACTCCTCACTTAAAATATGAATTTGTAACAAGTGAAAATGGGCAGTCGAAGACTAAAAAGGCTTATAGATGGAATGCTGACGATAAAATGTGGATACCTTCATACATGTTTATTGTAACAAATGTAGGTGACAGTCAGATTCAGGAATTTGCACGTTGGAGTGCTGAGAAAAATGAGTTTTGTTTAAACAGACAGAAAGCTATATTCGACAGAATAGACGGAAGTAATATTTCAAACTACATCTCTTTTAAGTGGAATGACAGGAATAAAAAATGGGAGATTATAGACGGTGAACAATTTGAGAAAAATATTGCATTACTGGTTAACCACTCTAAAAATATAAAATAAGATATTTGTTTTCAAGATAACTGATAATTAGATTGAAAAACGGCTGCCTAAGTGATTTAGGTAGCCGTTTAATGTTATTTACATCCCGATTTTCGCTTAATTCCCATCAAAACCTTGTTGTTATACGGAATAGGGAAGAACTTGAAACCATAGATAGCTAAATCTCCCTTTAACGAACGACTTTTAGCACTAATAGATCTGAACTCGAACGCGGTATTGATTATACTAACATACCCCGATCGTTTTTCTTTGGGCAAATCACTTGTTATCTTGTTTAGCAAACCCGAAACATCTTCTTCGGATAGCTTCGATACGCTTTCCGGTGTTAATTCATCCAGAGACATAACTACTTTCTTCATTTTTCAGAATGGACTTTTTATCGTTTATCGGCAATACCGAATTGTTCCCATTTACTCTTGTCGAAATCATTTTTAATGATTTTCTTTGCAGCTTTTACTTGTGCTTTAATTTCGTCTAGTTTAGCATTTGCACGTCTGGCTTTTGTTCTGAGGTCTGCTTTTATTTTTTCATTCTCTTCATCGTAACTTAAAGCCAGGTTGTTATCAGCTTCCAGTTTACTGATAAACTCCTCATTTATACCTTTGCCTTTTAATAGTTCAAGGTTTCTCTTTAGCCCATTAACCAATAATTGAGCTTTTACAATTTGATCTGAATAAACTTTAGACATACTATTTATTGTTTTCGAATATATAGAGGATAACTTTTTTTCTGCATACTCCCTCATATAAGTATGCAGAATCTTTATTTATATCTGAATAGTTCTATTGATAAACTTTTAAATGATAACTTATGATGTATATTAATAATTACTTTTATTATAGATGATAAAGTTCTGTATATTGATTATTTCGTACTGATTTGAACTTCTGTCTGAGGTGAATTTAGGAATAAAAACGATAAATTGTAACCTTATAAGAGCCTATATTTATATTATATTAACCTTCATATATGCTGTTTGTAGGTTATATTTTTAGATTTATTTAATATTGTTAATTAAGGCCTAGCGTAGAGAATATACCTATTAATTCTTTTGATATAGATGTATTATACCTATGGTAAAAATAAGATATAAAGGATTATAGTTCTGATGGAAAATAGGAATAATATAAAGATGGTGAAGTATAAATGAAAATAAAAAAGGAAATATCCGGTATAGTGATATTTCCTTTGAATAAAGCGAGTTTATTATCTGAATGAGTTGTTTGCGAAAAGTTATTGTGCTATATATGCTTTGAATGCCTCGAGCTTATCGTTCATGATTAGTTCTTCCGGAAACTCTGTTTCTGCCAGCATAGGATAAATAAGGTCGTATTTACCAATAGCAAAAGAAATGTGTGCATCACTGCCCAGTATAACCGGTTGCTCGTATTTCTTGCACAACTTCAGAATCTCTTTGAAATTATCAGGAGCAGTTGCTTTTTCACGATATGGCTCTAATGAGCTGTTGTTTATTTCAAGCAGGGTATGATGTTCTTTTGCAGCGAGAACTATAGGTTCGTAATTAAGATCTGCTGTTCCGTCACCAGGATGCGTAATTATTTTCACATAAGGATTGCTTATGGCTCCAATCACAGCCGAGGTGTTTTGCTCTACAGTGCCGGGGGTATAGCAAAGTGAATGAATTCCGGCAATACAGATATCCAACCTTTTCAGATATGTTTCGTCCAGGTCTACATTTCCTTCGTAGTCTATAATGTTCAATTCAGAGCCAAGCATCAGCTCCACTCCATACATCTGACGGGGAATAGCCCATAAGTTACGGAAGTAAATGGGATCGCAAGTGCCCGGAATACCCGGACCATGTTCGGTAATACCAAGTAACTGAATACCTTTATCGGCGGCTGCTTGTGCCATTTCCTGTAAACTGCTGAACGCGTGCCCACTGGCTACGGTATGTGTATGTATGTCTAAAACTATATTCATGATGCTATTTCTGTAATCGGGTGCGAAATTAACTAATTCCCGACTCGCAAAAAAATAATCCTGCGATAAACTCATTTTGCTATACAATGTTTAACGCAGTATTTCTAGTGATTTGAAGTAGCAATCTATCTTCAAAAAATGATCGTAAAGAGTTCGAAGAAAAATTGGACTATTTGAAACGTTCATCGCCCCACTTTTAATCTGGAAATAAACTAGTTCAAAGAAAAATGAGACTATTTAAAACTCTTTATTTCTCTTATTAAAAATGAATTTCGGAAGCAGGAATAACTTTAATTTTATATTTAGTCTGAGTCATATCAGCCCAAAGCCAGTTATGGAAATCAATTAACGTTTTAGCAGAACAGTGAGGACGGTCGGCTGTGGTATGGCAATCGCTAACTACAGTTATGTCATAATCCTTGGAAAGGGCTGATTTAATAGTTGTGTCTACACAGTAATCGGAGGCACAGCCGGTAAAATAAAGCTTTTCAATTCCATGCTTTGTCAGGAGTTCTTGCAGATTGGTTTTGTAAAAAGAGTCGTTAGCTAGCTTTTCAACAACAAAATCTTCTGGGTGAACGGGAAGTTCGTCCACTATTTCCCACTCTTTTGTATTAGGAAAGCAATAGTTATCTACTACTCCGTTGTGTTGTATAAAGATTACTTTCTTGTTGTGCTCACGAAACTTTTCTGCAAGTGCAGCAATACGAAGAATTACATTCTCGGCATTATAACGAGGTACAGTGAATGCTACTTTCTGCATATCAACAATAATCAGTGCTTCTGTTGTTTCCATAGATAATTGTTTATTTTTTATGCAAAAGTAGATAATAACTTTTGAGAAAAAGAATATTTTCCAGGCAATAGTTATAGGGGAGTGATAGAAAAAATCCTGCGTAAACGGCATATTGCTATGTTGCGTTTACTGCAGGATTTTAATCTATACTATATCCAGTCCATGGAATAAAGATTTCCTCAATAATTATATATCAGATATAAATTCAATCTATGCATTTATCCACAGTATGGTTGTCTTCTACAAAATCATAGATAGGACTACCATATTTCAGCTTATGTTATATCCAGAGGATACCGAAGAGCTTATAAAAGAAATAGTCTCCTGAATATAATTTAATTCAGGTCGATAATCATTGCTGTTTTTGCCGGAACTTCTATTTTATCCGTCCAGTTAAGTGCATTACCTGAAATAATATCTGTACCGGAACGATGATTGCCCAAACATTCGGCAAAGCGAATAGTTTGCAGTTCTTGTTTGTCGTTGTTGTTATTAAGTATAACCATAACCTTTTTATCTCCTTTAATCCGAAAATAAACATATACGCCGTTTTGAGGAGCGAATTGAGTCATTGTTCCATACTTAACGGCTTCATTGGTTTTGCGCCAATTCTGAATACGCTTCATATAATCGAGTGCTTCAATCTGGTCGTTTGTCAGGCCTTGTCTTGTAAAAATGCTGACTTTATCTTCTGCCCAGCCACCAGGGAAGTCTTTACGCATAACGCCATCGCCGCTTCCCTTTACTCCTGTCATCAGAGCTTCTGTTCCGGCATACATCTGTGGAATTCCGCGGGTGGTAAGCAAAAAGGCCATTGCCAGCTTATAAACTTTAAAATCTTCTTTTATTAGTGTGTAAAAACGTGACGTGTCGTGATTATCACCAAAAATCATGATGTTCATTGGGTTAGCCATCAGGAAGTCCTGGCTGAATATATCGTACAGACGATTCATTCCAGTATCTCCCCATCCGTCACCTTCGGCAAAAGCTGTAGGGATAGCATTGTGAAGAGGGAAGTCCATTATAGTAGGAAGGTTTGAATTATACTTATCCAGATTGGGAGCGTCTTTCTGCCAGTAGGATGTCATGGAGGGATAATTGAGCCATACTTCACCAACCATATTGAAATGTGGATATTCTGCAAGAATCTGTTTAGCCCATTCGCTTACAAATTGCTTGTCCGGATACTGGTGTGTATCGCTTCTTATACCGGTTAGACCGGCATATTCGATCCACCAGATAGAATTCTGAATCAAGTAAGTGGCTAAAAATGGATTTCTTTGATTCAGATCGGGCATTGATTCGGCAAACCATCCATCCGACATACCTTTTGCATCAATCTCTGCTTTGTGAGGATCAAAGACTGTTGTGCCCCGGAAATTGCATATCTTCATGTCCGGATAGTTGTTTATCCAATCGTTTGATGGCAGGTCTTTGTATATCCACCAATCTTTTCCGCTATGGTTTACAATGTAGTCTATAATCAGCTTAATGTTTCTTTTCTTGCATTCTTCAGCTAGTTTTTTGTATAGCTCATTGCTACCATGTCGCGGATCAATTTTATAATAATCGGTAGTTGCATATCCATGATAAGACGTTGATGAAGCATTGTTTTCAACCACAGGAGTAAGCCACAAAGCAGTATATCCCATAGATGAAATGTAATCCATATTATTAATGATTCCCTGAAGATCTCCTCCGTGGCGGGCATCCGGATTTTGTCTGTCGGTTCCATCAGGATAGCCCTTTACGAAATCGTTTTTTGTGTCCCCGTTTACAAACCTGTCGGGCATTATTTCGTAAATAACATCTCCACTGTTAAATCCTTCGCGATTGGCGGATGCCTGTTCACGAGCCTTTAACTCATATTGATACGTTGCAAACTTTTTATTGTTTTGTAGAAAGGTGATATTAAACTTTCCTGCTTTGGCTACAAGAGAATCAATAGATAAGTCAATAAACAGATAGTTTGGATTAGCTACTTTGTTCACTCTCGTAATCTTAACTCCGGGATAGTTTATTGAAACCTGATTCTTTGAAATGTCTTTGCCATACACCAGTAATTGTAAATTGGGGTTTTTCATACCTACCCACCAGAAGGTAGGTTCAACTTTTTCGACCTGAGCATAGAGGCTCGTTACGAAAAATAAAGATAATAGAAATAATAGTTTTTTCATTGTAAATAAATTGAAGTTATAATTTATAGTAACTGTTTTTTAAAGTCATATTTTTAAATCAGCTTTTTAATTCCTTTATAATCGATGTAATAGATTACTCTCAACGATAAATTGTTGAGTAGGGAATGAGAAAAAACGTTTTTCAGATTATTGAAATAGTCAGCTTTTCTGTTCTGATCGGTAAATGAATAGTAGTTTTTCCAAACTACAGATAGCTCGCTTCCCGGTAAGAATTGCCAGGTATACGAAACATCGGAGTTAAACAGGCTAACATTAGTATCATAGTTTCTTTTGGTTTCATAGTGTTGCATGTCTCCATTGTGCTTAAGGAGATAATATTCCTGATAGCGAACGTTCGACCAGTAATGCCTTAGTCTTAGGTTGAGCGAACTTTTGTTGGATAAGGAATATTTTACGGTGAAAATATTGTCCATCTCGGAAATGTTTCGCCTGCCGAAGAAGATAGAATCATTGACCATGTTTTTATCTACATAACCAATGGCATTTTGCAGGAATGACCATGTAGCTTTATAATCGAATGAAAGACGATCGTTTACTAGATAACGTGGATGAAAAGTCAGGTAAGACGAACTCTTATGATAACGTGTAGCCTGCCAGTAACCAACCAGAGCTGTGAAAGCTAATTTCTTACGCCAGTCGGATGAATACTCAATACCTCCGTAGGCTGCAGTAGGTTCCATATATTTCCATCCTTCCACACGAGGCTCAAAATGATCGAACTTCTTAACCGGAGTGGCACTGGCATAAAACTTCAGGTAACTTAGAGACTTAAAGACAAACTTCAGATTTGCAGATAGTTCAAAACGGCCGTATTGAAGAGGCTTATATAGACTTTCGTGAGTCATATCCAGCTCTGCAGTTATTTCGTTGAAATGTTTGCTTGGGGTGAAACGATAGTATTGCAGTTTCAAAATGTTTGTAATTAGATTGTTATTCTCCAAATAACCAAAGTCTCGTGGATTATAAGTTTTACTTAGTATACTGTTGTCCAGCTCAAACCGGAAAGTTCCTTTTATCTTGGCAAGATTAAGATTGAAACGTTGCCCGAACTGATTGGAAACATCGCTCTTTTCATTATCATGGATATAGCTTAAAAAGGCATCTCCTGATAATACATATTCAGGAAAGCTATATTTGAAATCGAAACCCGATACATTGGCCATATGGTGATCTTCCGGCATAGTAACATTGGTATTAACCCAACTGATATACGATTCCTTACCAATAACCTTATCGGCTACCAGTAAGTTGTAGTTGCTTACTCCTTGTGTATCGATGTGCCGTATGTTGCCAGTTAAGCTATCTTTGACAACTGCCGATTGTTGTTGTGTTATGGCATTCAGCATCCCGAATCCCCAACCATTTGAAGTATAGCCCGATATTTTAGTGGCGTTGTATAGACTTGTCTCAGCCGGATTCTTTAGAATTACCTCGTTGGTGTTTAGTTGTGCCGATACTTTATTGTAATTACGAGGTTGCCCGCCTATACGTCGTGAATAAAAGATATCTCCCTCGCTGAAGAGTTCTGTTCCTTCGGTGAAGAATTGTCGTTTCTCGTCGTATTTGGTTTCAACAGACGTCAGATTAAGAATATTATCATCAGCTCTGGTTTGTCCAAAATCGGGGATTAACATCATGTCGAGGGTAAAACTTTCATTAAGACCATATTTAAAGTCCATTCCTCCTTTGAAAGATAACTTATTCTTGTCGTAATATGTTGTCATATATGGCATCAGCGATAGTCGGGTAGGAGGATTAATGTTTTTTAGTCCATGCATTTCCCCGGCCTGGTTGAGCCATCCGTTTTTGTTCTTATCAACAAAGTTCCATGTAATGGCTTCTCCATTACGCTTTATTAAACGGAAGAAGTTTATTTCCCATAATTGAATATCCTTCTTGGGAAACCGGATAGCTGAGAACGGAATCTCCATTTCTGCAATCCAGCCTTGTTTTGTTTTTGCCACAGCACTTTTCCAAACAGCATCCCAGGTTTTGTGCATGGCATTCAAATCGTTTTTGGAATCCATTTGTACCCCTGCGGCCGATACCATAAATTCTGTTGAATTAAGACCGTTATTATAGGGGTTTATCTCTACCGAGAAAAGATCGGCATTAGCCTCATCGCCGGAATCCCGTTCGGCAAGTTCCGAGAAAATAGAATCGGGTTTACTGTCATAGAGTATTGCCAGTACGTAAATGGAATTATCATCATATAGCATTTTTACTTCTGTTTTTTGTGAAGGCTTGCCTCCATTAACCGGACTTTGTTGTATAAAGTCGGCAATGGGTTGAACTTCTTCCCAGGCTTTATCGTTGCACAAAGCGTCAATCTTTGGTGCTATTGCCGTTTTGGTTATGGTGAACTGTTTACGAAGAGGCATTCCTTTTCCCCATGCAGACAATGACAACAAGCATGTTAATAGCAAGCATATAAAATGAAGATGTTTTCGCATAACAATAGTATCAGAATTGTTAATAACAGATTTACGCACCAAAGGAAATAATTATTTATTTCAGATAAAAAGTATTTATGCTGATGCCGTTTTTTTTATGCAAACGAATAATAAATCACACTTTGGCATAAAAACAGAGATACATGTAGTCGTTAATATTGTTGGAAACAACAAAAAAGGTTACTTTTGTTTTAGTCTAAAATATGAATAAATACAAGAGATATGCCATCAGTGTTTAATCTTCTTAATAGCCGCAAACGTGTCTTGTTCCATATAGCCTATTGGATAAGCGTTGTTTTATTCTTTACCTTTTCGTGGGGTACGCGTTATAATAATTACTGGGTGTGTTTTTATAACGAGCTGGCGTTTTTGCCGGTGAAACTGGGGGTCACATATTTTGGCCTGTATTATGTAATTCCTAAACTGTTGCTTCAACAAAAGTATTATCGTTCGGCTTTTGCCTGTGTACTGATGATGGCCGTTGGTGGTATGTTACAAAGAAGCCTTTCTTATTACTCCTTTATCCCGTTACTGGGAATGTCGGACCCAAAAGCATCATTGTTCGATCCTACCGAAGTGCTTCATCATGTAATCAATATTAATACGGTAATGATTATACCTTTTGCTATCAAGCTTTACAGCTATTCGCTGGAAAAGGAAAACCGCATTCTCTCATTGTCTCACGAAAAAACGCAGGCGGAGTTACAATTTCTGCGCAGCCAGATTCAGCCTCATTTCTTCTTTAATGTGTTGAATGATCTTTATGCCATGGCTTTAAAGCGTTCGGATAATACTCCGGAGATGATTATGAAACTGTCCGACCTGATGCGTTATGTTTTGCACGAGTCTACCGCAGAGAGTGTTCCGGTAGAAAAAGAGATAAACTATCTTCGTAATTACATCGATTTGGAACGGCTTCGTTACGGTAACCGTTTCTCTGTAGATTTTCAGGTGAAGGGAGATGTTGCCGGTTCTAGTATTGCACCATTGTTACTCCTTCCGTTTGTGGAGAATGCCTTTAAGCACTCTTCAACCAACCAGATAAACGGAGTTATGATTCTTATAGAACTGATTATTTGCAATGGCGAATTACAGTTCAACGTATCCAATACCTATGATCCTGAGTGTAAAAATCCGGATAATGTATCGTCGGGCATTGGTATAAAGAATGTGTGTCACCGCCTGGATATCTTATATCCCGGAAGATATACATTTGAAACCAAAACAGTAGAGCAACATTATATAAGTACCTTGAAAATAAAATTATAGCTATGAATCCGATACGTTGTTTACTGGTTGATGATGAAGAGTTGGCACTTGATGTACTTGAGATATACCTTGATCGCCTGGAAGGTTTTGAGGTTGCAGGGCGTTGCACAAATGCTCTTGAGGCAAGCAGTTTCCTGAATGAAAACCCAGTTGATCTGGTATTTCTGGATATCCAGATGCCTAAACTCAATGGCATGGAGTGGATAAAGAGTCTGCCCACTCCACCCAAAGTTATTTTTTGTACAGCCTTTAGTAACTTTGCCTTGGAGAGCTATGAGGTTAATGCCATTGATTATTTGCTAAAACCAGTATCATTCGAACGGTTTGAGAAAGCGGTTGCTAAAGCTGCTGATATAATTCACAAGGAACAACGTTTGGCAGACTTAAAGGAAGAAGAGTTTATCTCCATTAAATCGGAACGCAGGTTTTATAAAATTCCTATCAACAGTATTTTATACATTCATAGTCTTAGTAACTATTATCAGGTAGTAACACCCGAAAAGAAGATCATTGTATATGGTAGTCTTTCTGCGCTCGAGAATAAACTATCTGCCAATCAGTTTATTCGCATTCATAGATCTTATTTGGTTGCTATAAACAAAATAGAAGCAATATCAAGCACATTTATTCTTCTTGAAGGGAAAAAAATACCAGTTGGAAGGAAATACCGGGATAGTGTTGAGGCTCTTATTGATAGAAAAAATCCTGCGTAAACGGCATATTGCTATGTCGCGCTTACTGCAGGATTTGCAAGTTTAGTAGTTATGTCTAGTGTAATGTTAGTTTAGCTGTTATGTCTGTTGTAACTATTTAATTTCTTAGTGAGAAGTTGCTAAAAGAATCAGAGAAGCAACACCCAGGATTGTACCTACTGTCTTTGCATCGCTATTACCATGGTGGTGTCTGCGTTCATCGCATCTGTCGTAGCTGTCTCTACGATCTCTGTCTCTGTATTCACGACCTTCGTAGCGATCGTCATTATTGTAGTAGTCTCGGTTATCATTATCGTAGTAATCACGGTTATCGCGATTGTTGTACTCGTTGTACTCTACGTAGACTTTCTTGTTATTTCCACGATCGTGATTTCTGTAATTCGCGTATGCTTCAATACTTATTTCTCTGCAATTACCATTGTTATGTTTGCCCTTATTTGAAGCCATGCTTACTGAACTCATTGTAACCATCATGATGGCAACCAATGTTAATATAATCTTTTTCATAACAACAAGTTTTTAATTGTTAATACCTTTGTTTCTTTGTTATGCATCAAAAGTAGGGTGAGAATATTCCCCCATCCAGCAATATTCCCCATTCTTTGATAGGGATTTCCCTAAAAGAATAAAAAGGCAGTAAAAAGCAGCTTTATAGGCGCCTTCTTTATATAAAAATGAGTGCTTAATATGGAAAAGTCTGTTGATGGAAAGTAGATGCAGAAAAGCTGGTGAATCATTTTAATCCATTGGCCAATGGATTTATTTTATTGGTGAATAAAATTGGAACTATTGCCCAATAAAATGAAAGAGGATAACCAATAAGAAAATGAAGTTTTTCAGAATTCGAAAATATGAGGAATATTATTACAAATAATAATTAGTGTAGTTATATTATTTAATGTATAAAATTGAGATATTTATCAAAAAAAATAATTTAATTAGTAGTTTGTTTTATATAATAATCAAACTGATTTTAATTTTAAATTACTATGAAGAAAAAAACGATTAGATATTCTTTAATAATGCTGATGTTCCTAATATCTGCATTCTCATGTGATTCATGCGAAGATGACATTGATTGGAATAAATTACCAGCAGAAACCCATGAAGGGAAGAATAATATGGGATGTTATGTAAATGGAAATTTATGGGCGGCATACAATAACAAAAGTCCTTTTTTTGTTTCAGACGTATGGGCTACAATAACAAAAGAGGACAATAATATAAAATTATTAATGGGAGCCACACGAAGAGACTCGGATACAGGCATAGGTTTTAGGATTTTGAATCCTAAGGAAAACGAAACCTTAACAATAAGTCGGATAATTTTTGGCCTCTTAGAAAACGATACATGTTCAGATGTATATGATAATTGTGGATCCATCTTTATTACCAAACTAGATACTATAAAGAATATTGTAAGCGGACGATTTTCATTTACTTTAAAATGTAAAGATTCTATTTCTGTCGTAAATGTCACTGATGGGCGATTTGATATATCACTTTTTAAAGAGTATTAACCTTAAATTATTTAATCTTAAATTACTATGAAGAAAAAAACGATTAGATCTGCTTTAATGATGCTGATGTTCCTAATATCAGCATTCTCCTGTGATTCATGCGAAGATGATATTGATTGGAATAAATTACCTGCAGAAACTCATGAAGGGAAGAACAATATAGGATGTTATGTAAATGGAAATTTATGGGCGGCATACAATAACAAAAGTCCTTTTATGAGCCCTGATATATGGGCTGCACTTACAAAAGATGACAATAATATTGAACTATTGATAGGGGCTGAGCGAAGAGCTTTGGGGACTAGCTTAGGCTTTTCTATTTTGAACCCAAAAGAAAATGAAACCTTAACAATAAATAAAATAGGTTTTCACCTGATTGAGAATGGAGCTTGCTCCGGAGTATATGAAAATTGTGGATCTATTTTTATTACTAAGCTTGATACTATAAAGAACATAGTAAGCGGAAGATTTTCATTTACCTTAAAATGTAAAGATTCTATTTCTGTTGTAAATGTTACAGATGGGCGATTTGATATATCACTTAGAAAAGAGTATTAACCTTAAACTAATACAAATGAGATCTTAGCAGACAAAAAAACTGGGGCTACTTCAAAGAAGAAGCACCCCCAGTTTTATAATGTTAAGGAAAACCCTTATTTATTCTTTTTGCTCTTGTCCGGGAAAGCCGGGATAGCAGGAATATCCTTTCTTTCTGTCTTCAGCTTATCTAAAGCAACTTCAATTGCTTTGTTCAACTGTTGGTCTTCGCCCATATATTCCTTGTAAGCGTCGTTTTCTAGTTCAATGTTTGGTTCCACACCCCTACCTTCAATAATGAAGCCACTGCCATCGGCTGCAAAAGGAGCGTAAGATGGAGTTACAATTGAACCTCCATCCACAACAGGAACTGTGCCACTGTAACCAACTACACCTCCCCAGGTTCGTTTACCAATTACGGTACCAAGGTTGTTGAACTTGAAACGGTAAGGGAAGAGGTCGCCGTCAGATGCAGAATATTCATTGATGAGCAATACCTTTGGTCCCATAAATGTTCCAACCGGATTCACAGAACCTTCCTTCTGATTTGTATGCATTGTGAAGAAAGTAGGGGTACGCATCAGTCTTTCTATAATCATAGGAGATACGTTTCCACCACCGTTACCACGATCGTCAATGATCAGTGCTTTCTTCATCAACTGAGGATAGTAATGTTTCACAAACTCGTTCAGTCCTTCAACACCCATATCCGGAATATGGATATAACCAACTTCACCATTGGTAGCTTCGTTCACCTTGCGTGTGTTGTTCTCTACCCAGTTATAGTAATTAAGCTTAGAAACATCATTCAGTGGAGTAACCAACACTTTGCGTGCTCCTTTTTCGGAAGCAACAGTGTTTACGGTTAGTTCTACAGTCTTTCCTGCCTGACCAATCAATAGTTCCTGAGGATCTTGTACTTCATTGAGTAGTTTACCGTTAATAGCGATAATGAAATCGCCCTTCTTCACATCTACTCCCGGCATAGTTAGCGGATTGCGTGTAGATTTATCCCAGTTGGCACCTTCGGTAACAGAAGCTACCTGGAAGAAACCTGAGGCATCTTTCGTGAAGCTGGCTCCAAGAAGTCCCATAGGTATGCGGGTAGGAGTAGGATGCTCGCCATTCTGAGAATAAGCATGACCAATGCTTAGCTCGCCAATCATTTCACCTAAAATGTAAGTCAGGTCAGTACGATGATTTACGTATGGAATTAGCACTTTATATTTGTTGTAAACCTCATTCCAGTCTACACCATGCATATTCTTAGCATAGAAGAAATTGCGCATCTGTCTCCAGCTCTCATTATATATCTGCATCCATTCCTGATGATAATCAACCAGTTTCTTCATATCTCCCAGACTGATAGGTTCGCTGATGCTAACAGCAGATGTAGGAACATCGATAACCTGCATCTTCTGCTCTTTAATAGCCAAAGCTTTCTTGTATCCACTTCCGAAAACAATATATGCACCCAAATCTGTTTCGCTCTTCTTTTCAAGGTCGTACATCACACAACTTCCTCCGCGTTGGTAGTAAGCCTTTTGTCCTACCATGTGCAGAGATCCGTAATTACCAGCCTGAGTAGGAAGTTCAACTACGCGACTTTCGATATTATCGAAGTTGTAAGCCAGTACCTCTTCTTTTACAGGAGCCTTCTTTTTCCCTTTGCTCTCTTTTGCAGGAGCTGCTTCTTTAGGAGCTGCAGTAGGAGTAACCATATCGTTAACCGGAGCGAATGGTATTTTGGCATCCTTGGTTAAAGGAAGAATGTATACTTTGCCCATGTTGTTGTATGCATGGTTCCATTCTGTTTGACTGTAGGTTGGGTTAAATGTACGAGCCGATGTAAAGATCAGGTATTTGCCATCCGAACTGAAATTAGGAGAATCGGAATCATACCATCCGTCGGTAATAAGGTGTTTTGCTCCTGTAGCCACTTCGTAAACAATGATATTACTCATCGTCTTTTCCGGACGGGTATAGGTAATGAAACGACTGTCGGGCGACCAGTTGAAGTCGTTGAATATAGACACTCCCGAATCCTCAACCAATGTTGTTTTTCCGGTAGCTAAATCGGTAATGTTGAGTGTATTCTTCTTATCGCTCCAAAGAATCTTTTTAGAATCTGGCGACCATGAATAGTCAATAATATAAGTCTTGATATCTTTGGTTGCAACGCTTTCTTCTCCTGTAACAGCATTACGCACATAGATGCGGAACTCTCCGTCTTTGTCCGATACATAAGAAATGTATTTGCCGTCGGGCGACCAAAGTCCATTCTGATCGTTGGCATCAGATGAGTTAGTAAGATTGTAGGTAATACCCTCTTTTCCAGGAAGCGAGAAGATATCTCCACGACCGGTAAGAATTACTCGTTCTCCATTTGGAGAGATGGCGTAAGAAGATAGCTGGGTACTTACATCCTTCCATTCCGGACGAGAATATTCCTGATCGTTATTGATGTTGACTGTTACCTTGCTGGCTGTTTTGCTCTTTGTGTCGAACAAGTAGATGTAACCACCATACTCGTAAACAATCTGGTCTCCACCAATGCTAGGGAACTTAACATCATAATCCTTATAGAAAGTAAGTTGTTTGGTTTGCTGAGTAGAGATTTGATAAACATAAAGATTCATCACATCATCACGGTCGGAAGTGAAGTAAATCTCATCTCCGTTCTGGCCCCACATTGGGAAAATGTCTTGTCTTACATTGTTAGTGATCTTCTTTGATTCCTTAGTATTGAAATCGAAGATACGGATATCATCGGCCATACCTCCCTGATAACGTTTCCAGGTACGGAATTCACGGAACACATAGTTGTATGCCAGTTGTTTTCCGTCCGGTGAATAAGTTGAGAACCCACCGTTCTTCAAAGGAATCTCTGTAGGGATACCACCGTTTGCCGGAATGGTAAGCAGCTGACCGGTAAAGTCATTGAATGTATTCTGACGAGAACGGAACAATATGCTTTTTCCGTCTCGGGTCCAGTCCAGTACAATGTTATTTGGCCCCATGCGGTCGCCAAGATCATCACGACCCAGAGTAGCGGTATATGTCAGTCGTTTAGGTTCTCCGCCTTCAGCAGGCATAATAAACACTTCCGTATTTCCGTCATACTGTCCGGTGAACGCAATCTGTTTGCCGTCCGGAGAGAAGTGAGGAAACATCTCATAACCAATGTTCGAGGTAAGTTTACGCGCTGTTCCTCCCGATTTATTCACAGAGTAAAGGTCGCCTGCATACGAGAAAACGATCTTATCGCCATGAATGTTGGGAAATCTCAGCAGTCTGCCTTCGTCAGCATTTACAGTCAATGCTGCGGAAAGGGCCAGAGCACCAAAGAATAATCTTTTTATCATAACTCTTTATTTATAATGTTTGTTTAATAACTTAAAATACAGAAATACAAATATATACAAATTTAATGTATTAATATTCTGTAATTGTAATAAAACATTAAACTAAAAATGATTCACTTACTATATTTATAACTTTTGAAGAATAAAACATTACTTTTGCACTGTTTTTGGAATAAAATAAATCAAAATGCAATCAATTATCCGTTTGGAGGGAGGAGTGGCCCGCAATGAGATGTACCGCTTTACCCATCCTCTGACTATGAGTCTGGAAGCCGGAGAACATCTGGCAATCGTTGGTCCCAATGCGAGTGGGAAGAGTTTACTGGTAGATACAATAACAGGAAAATTTCCTCTGAAAGAAGGTAAACTGGAATATGATTTCTCTCCTTCAGTCAGTAATCTGGCTTATGAAAATATAAAATATATTGCTTTCCGTGATACGTATGGTGCGGCCGATGCCAACTACTACTATCAACAAAGATGGAATGCACACGATCAGGATGATGCTCCGGTTGTAAAAGATAGTCTGGGCGAAATAACAGATACGCAACTGCGCGATGAACTGTTTGAGCTGTTTGCCATTGAACCAATGCTCGATAAGAAACTGATTCTGCTTTCCAGCGGTGAACTCCGGAAGTTTCAGCTGACAAAGACTTTGCTCACTAACCCAAGGGTGCTGGTAATGGATAATCCGTTTATTGGACTAGATGCGAAGACTCGCGATTTATTGCACGATGTTTTGCAGAGGCTGACTTCTAAATCTTCCCTGCAGATTATTCTGGTACTTTCCATGCTCGACGATATTCCCGATTTCATAACTCATGTATTGCCGGTTAATGCTCGTACTTGTGGTAAGAAAGTAACCAGAGAAGAATATCTGGCAAGTTATGTGCCTAATACAGCCACAGTATTGTCTGAGGAAAAGAAACAAGGTATTATTGATCTGGAATACGGCGATAATCTATTCGATTCCGAAGAGGTGGTAAAGCTAAATAAAGTTTCCATTCGTTATGGCGACCGTACCATTCTGAAAGAGCTTGATTGGCAGATTCTTCGCGGACAGAAATGGGCACTTTCCGGTGAAAACGGAGCAGGGAAATCAACATTGTTAAGCTTGGTATGTGCAGACAATCCGCAATCTTATGCTTGTGATATCAGCCTTTTCGGTCGGAAACGAGGATCGGGTGAGAGTATCTGGGAAATTAAGAAGCATATAGGATATGTATCTCCCGAGATGCACCGTGCTTATTTGAAGAATTTACCCACAATAGATATTGTAGCTTCCGGATTGCACGACTCAATTGGATTGTACAAGAAACCACGCCCTGATCAGATGTCAATCTGTGAATGGTGGATGGATATCTTTGGCATTCTGGATATCAAAGATCGTCCGTTCCTGCAAATATCATCAGGTGAGCAACGCCTGGTTCTTCTGGCACGTGCCTTTGTGAAAGACCCGGAACTGCTGATCCTTGATGAACCTCTCCACGGACTGGACACAACCAACCGAAAAAGAGTAAAAGCAATTGTTGAGGCTTTCTGTGAACGAAAGGATAAAACGATTATTTACGTAACTCACTACGAAAAGGAATTGCCAAAGTCTATTTCTGACAGACTTATGCTGAAAAGAAATAAGTAATATAAAACGGAAAGAACAAGAAACGAGAAAGGGGTTGGCCGACAAATCGGAACAACCCCTTACTTTTGCTTTATTTCTTTAAATCCAACATAGAAATAGAACTTTAGATGGACCTTGCGGACCCTTTATCTTTTGCTGTATTTCTTTAGTTCTCTGTCTGTAAACCGTTTAAATACTAAATAGTCAGAGACTTAATATTGCTTTTGAGGCAGCATCACCTTTATATCTTATAAGATATTTATTCTTTGTAACAGCTTGTTTGCCCAGTTTAATTCAGTAGAAGCCCATGTAGAATCATCGGCACTTCTTGTCTGATCCAGGAATGCAGAAAGATGATCGATGTATTCCTTAAGGCTGGAAGCTGCTTTACCCTGTTTGTTTAAACGAAGTAATGCAAGAATTTCTTGTTTATCAGTATTCAGATTAGGAACCTCTGTTATTGATTTTGCTTTTAGAATCAATGATAAACTTTCGTTATTCTTTTCTTCCGTATTATACAATGCCATGTTTGTTTTTGCAAGCAAAACATAATCATCATCCGAAGCTACTTTGTTTCTTATATTCTTGTTTACCAATAAAGCAGCATCGTCATAGCGTTTACCGTTGAGCATCAATATTGAATTAAAAGTATTCACGGTAGACATAATTTTGTTGTAACGATGATTGATTGTGCACTCTTTGTTTTCTCCCAAACGTTCTATACGTTTGTCGAATTCAGCATAAGGACCGTATTTTGAAAGGGTGTAAAAATCACGATGATCTTCGTAGTAGTTCTTTATTTTAGTAAGACCGGAAGCCAATGCGGAAGGCTGCATGTTTTTCATTTTTAGAAATTCGATGGCACATTGATCGGCAACCTTTTCCTGATCGCGGCTATAAGTCATACCCAGTCGTTGACTTGTTTTATCGAAAATGGCCGATGAGATAAGAGCAACCGCAGCAGTAGCTGTTCCCGGTATGTAATAGTCACTTTTACTCATCAGGTATTCTTCGCCGGCAGCCAGAACACCACCTACAACGCCACCCCAGAATGCAGCTCTCTTTTCGCGTGCCACTTCTTTATTTACGTTTATTATGGCATGATCTAAAACAAAATGTGAAACTTCTGAGGCCATAATAGCGGTCAGCTCTTCTTCAGAATCTAATGTGGAAAGCAGTCCGGTACTTAAAACCAATGAACCGTTAGGCAGAATAAAGCTGTCGGGAGCAGGAGACTTTAAAATATAAACATTTAAGGTTCCCAATCTTTTATCATTGAAATTATTATAAATAACGGAAGCAAAAAGCCCGTTTACATAATCTTCTGTGTACGGATCTTCGTAAAACAGATTTGAACTGTTCAGGTTCTTTATGTATTCGGTAGCTTCATCATTTAAATCCTGACGAATATCGTATTGGTATCCTTTATCCCAAATTTTTTCGTAGATATCATTCTGTAGTGCCTTATATTCCCAGAACGATTTGTTGTCGGTAGGAGTAAGGGCCATAACATTGAGCTGACTATAAGGAATAGCAAATTGAGTGTTGTCTACAACTACAGCAGCTTTTAGAGTCTCTTCTCCATTGGCTCCTCTTTCAGTTAATACTAACTGATTAAATTTTAAAGGAGTACCAGCTTTATACTCATCGTAGTCTTTTTTAAAAGTACCATCAATATAAAAAGGGAAGCTTTTTAATATTTTCTGTGCATCAACATTGCACAAAGATAAACTGAATAAACATAGTAGAATAATCTTTTTCATATTGTGTCTAGCTTTAAAGAGTTTAATTTGAAGTTAAATATATAGCTTTTATTCTTAATGTTTTGTTCAAAAAGATGTACTTTTAAAGTATTTTATATATTAACGCTTTATTGTGAATTTTGTATAATTCTATTTTTATATAAAACATACAGTGATTTGATCGGTATAAAAAGTAAACCAGAATAAACTCTTATAGAATCTATTCTGGTTTCATCTGTAACTATTATATTATCTTAGAATTGTTTATTCTATTGTTTAGGCAGAACTTGTGTTTTAAATTTATACTTTAGTTAAAAACTAAACAACATTTTAAAGTCTGTGTATTGATTGTTTGATTATCCGCAATGGAAATAAGTATTCACAACTTCTTTCATATTTGCAGGATTATTTTGTGCATCATCACGAAGCGTTGTGTCATTGTAAGCCTTTAGTTTACAGATAACGCCATCAATCATACTTGGACTAAATACATTGTATTTCTCAAATATTGTTCGTTGCTGCTGCAAACGGTCGGCAGAAGCAGAGCAACTGTCGGGCAGTTGGTCAAGAGCTTTTAGCCGTTCCTGATTCTCTTCCTTATGGATATCTACATTCACGTATGTTCTTTCGGCAATACCTAACGCATCATCTATCTCAAAGCCATGACGACAAGCAACAGCCAGGCTTGCCAGTAATTGATAGATGTCTGCCGAACCATCCGGTGAGCGCATCTCTACAGTTTGTTTCTGTGTTGTATCATAATCACTGGGACTTTCCAGCGGATTGGCTAAAGCACACATATCTTTCTTAGCCGACCATCCCAAAGGTACACGTACCAGTACGGAGCGATTCCTGTCTCCCCAGCAAATGTTGGTTGGAGCTTCCTGATGTGGCACCAGTCTGAAATAAGAGGTTGGGGTAGTGTTGCCGAAAGCTGTAATGGAAGGTGCCAGGCACATCATTCCGGCTATTGCTTTCCGTGCAGTATCCGACAATGTACTATCCTTCAGCATCTGATTCTTTCCATCCTTTGTAATACGCATGTGGATATGCAGTCCGGATCCTGCTTTCCCGACAGTAATTTTCGGAGCAAAAGTGATATTATACCCATATTGACTGGCCAGATTACGGATTACCCATTTAGCAATCATCAGCTGATCGGCAGCATCTTCAGCAGGAGAGGGGAGAAATTCAATCTCATTCTGTTCGTAAGTCAATCCGTCCTGAGTAAAATTCCCTACTTCAGAATGCCCATACTTTATCTTTCCGTTAGCCTGAGAAATGTATTTCATGCACAGAGTGCGGAACTGATTAAATTTATCGTAAGGACCGGATTCATGATAACCGTGTTGATCTGTGGCAGGGAAAAGTCCGTCATCGGGAGCTATAACATAATATTCCAGTTCACCCATAGCCTCAAACTCCATTCCGGTAACCTTGTTGAAAGCACGGCAAGCCTTATGCAATGTATATTCCGGAGAGCTCTCCAGCGGATCTCCATCTTTATTAAAGAAAGAGCAAAGCATGGTTAGCGTAGGAATTTCGGCGAAAGGATCAACAAACGCAGTGCGAAAACGAGGAATAGCATATAAGTCACTACTACCTGCCTCAATAAAAGTAAAGAGGCTAGATCCGTCTACCCGTTCGCCGCAGGTAAGAATAGCATTCAGATAAGCAGCATCATTGATTACAAAGTTTAAAGTTTTCAGTCGCCCATCCCCTGCAGGATACATAAAGTTAATCATTCGTATCTCTTTCTCTCTGATAAAAGAGATTATATCTGCTTTGGTAAACTCAGCAGGACTTTTTTGCAGAAATTTCACCAATGAGTTGGAAGTCATCTCTAATTCGTTGTTCATATTGTTGGCTTTTTGATTAAGGTTGTATTAATCAAAGATATAGAAAAATAATCAAAATGATATATTTGTATTGATTTTATTTTGATTTATTTCTTTATTTATTTAGTAAAGAATGCGGTGTAAGTGTATTTGTGTGTCTAAATGAAAGTTTTAGATTTGCTATTTTGATTTGTTGGCTCGAGACTATATATGTCTGGAAATAGCTATTAATCTATAGGGGAGATTGATTTTGCTTTCTGTTTATGTAAAAAGGTACTCAAGCTAATCTGGTTAGTTTGTATTCTTTGGGAAAATGATAAATCCTGTTGTGACTCTCGAATGCTTCCTAATGTATCTTTTATGTAATCCATTGGTCTAAATTGGGGGCGTTTTTAATTCATTGGTATACAGCTTTTAAGCTGTATATTATTATCCTAGCTATTTGGTAGTTGCCCATATTGTAACAACTACAGATGAAATGGCGACTATCACAGAGATAATGGTTACCCATAGCATTCTTTTGTTTAGCTGATAGGTTTGGTAGCTAAAAAATGATGATGTTGCAAGCGTTTGAAAAGTATGTGCTTGGTATGCTTTTACCCCATCTAAAGTAATCCTAAATTTTGGAGCATACTTATTTTCTGTTTCTAATGGCTCTACCAATCCTAATCTTATCATCTTAGAAATAATAAGATTTATTCGTGCGACAGAAATATCCCATACAAATCCTTTGGGTACATAATTAATAATCGTTTTATTAAGCTCTGCAAATGAAATCTCATTTTTTAGAAAGAAAGCCTCCAACACTGCGGACATAATAAAATGTTCTTGGTAAAAACGCTTGGATAAAGCAGTAGCAGTATTATTAAGGATTGGTTTAATATTGCTATACGGCTCACATGCCTTACCTAATTCTTGGAAAGCTTCAAACATTTTTTGCATATCAACCTTCTCTTCTTCTGTTATACTATTGGGGTCTTTACAAATTTCTCCTAATGACCTTTTTCTTGTTTTTTGTTCCATAAAAATTCAATTTAAAGAGAGCTGATTTTATGCTCCAAAACTATTTCTTTATCAGCAACTCTTTCATGTCAAACAGCTTGGCTTTTTTTTCCGACTGTTCGGCAATGGTCAGACTTTTTATTGCTTGATAGGTAATTAAATAACAAAAGCTTCGATCAGTAAAGATCGAAGCTTTTCCCCATTAAGAGGTCTCTGGCGGATTCGAACCGCCGTAGACGGTTTTGCAGACCGGTGCCTAGCCACTCGGCCAAGAGACCTTATTTCGTGATTGCGAGTGCAAAGGTAATAGATATTTCTTAAAATCCAAGCATCTTGCGCTATAATTTTGCCTATCTACAGCATTTTTTCTTTTCGTTCCTCTTCAAATCTCTGCACTGTTGCTTCTTCTTTTCCATCAGATCTCTTAATTCACAGCCACTTGTGCAATTTGCACATGGGTTTTCATTGTTATTCGAATTTCTGAAAAAAAGTACAATTCTGTTTCCTACGTAGAATACGCAGAAGAAAACAATTGCCGAAACGATTAATTCTTGTAAGCTCATAATAACATATTTCCTATTTGATAAAAACTAAAGGCAATAATCCAAGCCAGCGATGTGGTGTACAACGCTGCAAATGCGGCCCATTTCCAACTGCCGGACTCTTGCTTAATAGCAGCAAGTGTGGCAATGCAGGGGAAATAGATAAGAACAAAAAGCATCAGACTGTAAGCGGCTAGCGGAGTAATAGGTATACGCTCTGCCAGACTTTTCTTGCTTACTCCTGCATCGTTGGTGTATAGAACACCAAGTGTGCTGACTACTAATTCCTTTGCTCCAACACCCGAAACCAAACCTATTCCAAGTTTCCAGTCGAAGCCTAATGGCTTGATTGCTGGTTCTATGGCTTTCCCAATCTGACCGATATAGGAATTTTCCTGTTGTTCTGCTACGGTCTTGTATGCATTGTGATTAGGATAGTAACCCAAATACCATATTATGATAGAAGCAATCATGATTACTCCTCCCATCTTTCTGAGGTATTGTTGTCCTTTTTCCCATGTGTGACGGGTGATGGCTTTCATGGTTGGCATTCGATAGGGAGGAAGTTCCATTACAAAAGGGGTATCTTCACCTTTAATTAGCACTTTGCTGAACAATCGGGCCATTAATACAGCCAGAAGTATTCCAATTACGTAGATTGATAGCAGCATCAGACTAGCCTTGCCCGGGAAGAATGTTCCAACCAGCAACAAGTATATAGGTAAGCGTGCACTACAGCTCATCAATGGATTTACCAATATGGTGATAAGTCGGCTCTTTCTGTTCTCAATGGTTCTTGATGCAAGAATAGCGGGTACGTTACAACCGAATCCCATTACCAATGGGATGAATGATTTTCCGTGAAGCCCCATCTTGTGCATAATCTTATCCATGATAAAAGCAGCACGAGCCATGTATCCAGAATCCTCCATTAAAGAGATGAAGAAGTACAGTAGCAGAATGTTGGGAAGGAAAACAATAACTCCACCAACACCACCGATTATTCCGTCTACAATCATATCTTTCAGCGGACCTGCTGTCATCGTGTTTTCTACAAAATGTCTGAGAACATCTACCAGCCATTCAAGTCCAGCCATTGGATAAGCTCCAATAGAGAATGTACCTTGAAACATGATCCACATGAATAGAAAGAATATAGGGTATCCCCATATTTTATGTGTCACGATGGTATCCAAAACCTTTGTCATCTGATCCTTTTCCAGGTGATTATCTATAAAGGTTTCTTTGAGTGCTCCTGTGATGAATCCATATTTGGCATTGGTAATAGCCGATTCGCTATCCTCGTTCATTGCAACCTGAATCTTTCTGGCTGCTTTTTCTTTCGCGGCAAATATTTCGGCACTATTGGGAAGCGTGTGGATAACTTTCTCTACGCTTTTATCGTTCTCAAGCAGCTTAATGGAAAGATAACGAGTAGAGTAAAGATGCCTTATTTCTTCGTTCTTTGAGATTTCAGCTTTTACATACTCTATTCCTTTTTCTATATCTGGCCCGTGGTTGATATGAATGTGTCGGTATATCTTCTGACGAGAGTTGTCCGGTGCCACATAATCGTCCATGTGCTCTTCATGTTCGGCTTCGTTCACGTTGGTACGATGCCAATCCTGCAATTCCTTTAAAACCTCTTTATTGATTTCACCGTTCTTGCCAAAGAAGTCGGCTCCTTCGTATAGGTTGATTACTAAGTGAAACAGATGCTCTATTCCAAGGTTCTTTTTGCAGACAGTTGGAACCATTGGTACACCAAACAGTTTGCTTAATAACCTGTAATTTAGTTTATTGCCACTAGCTTCCAGCTCGTCGTACATATTAAGCGCTATCACCATACGCACATTCATATCGATAAGCTGAGTGGTGAGATATAGATTACGTTCCAGATTGGATGCATCAACAACGTTGATTATAATGTCCGGAGTTTCTTCAATGATGTGTTGGCGTACATAAATCTCTTCGGGAGTATATGCCGACAGAGAATAAGTACCGGGAAGATCTACAATTTTAAATCGATAACCCTGGAAATCGAAGAAACCTTCTTTGGCATCTACCGTTACACCACTGTAATTGCCCACGTGCTCGTGAGCTCCGGATGCCAGATTAAATAAAGAAGTCTTGCCGCAATTAGGGTTTCCTACTAATGCTACATTGATGGTTCTACGCTTTGTTAAAGCAAGATTCTTAAGTTCATTCTCTGTTAAAAGTCTTTCTTCTTTGATTGATCCGTGAAAATGAGGCGATACGCCAGTTTGTTCTTCAGCTTCTTGCTCACTGATAATTTCAATCATTTCAGCTTCACTTCTGCGAAGAGAAATTTCATATCCAAGAATTTTATATTTAATAGGGTCTTTAAGAGGAGCATTCAACAGTACTTCGACCACTTTACCTTTGATGAATCCCATCTCCACAATTCTTTTGCGGAATCCGCCATGGCCCATAACCTTTACAATTACGCCTCTTTCGCCTGTGTTTAGTTCAGATAAACGCATACTTCACATTGTTTTATACAAAGATAGAGTATAATAGTTGAGTGAACAAATTATTTAGAATGTTTTTAAATAAACATAGGCATACTTATTGTTCGTTAAAACTCTTACCTTTGTGATATGTTTCATCTTCAGATAGCCCATTATATTGAAAAAGAAAAGCTTTTCGGACTTAATGATAAGATTCTGATAGCATTAAGTGGAGGTGCCGATTCGGTTGCCTTACTTCGTGTGTTGGTTTATCTTGGCTATTCCTGCGAGGCGGCTCATTGTAATTTCCATCTTCGTGGAGAAGAGTCCGACCGGGATGAACTTTTTGTTCGTAAACTCTGCAAGGAACAGAATATTCCTCTTCACGTAATCCATTTCGATACGAATGGCTATGCAGCTGAACATCAGGTTTCCATTGAAATGGCTGCTCGCGAACTTCGTTACAATTGGTTTGAAGAGTTACGCAAAGAGGCGAATGCGGATGTTGTAGCTGTGGCACATCACAGAGATGACAGCGTAGAGACTCTTTTACTTAACCTAATTCGTGGAACAGGTATAAATGGCTTGACTGGCATTCGTCCGAAGAATAAATGCATTGTTCGTCCGCTGCTGGCTGTAAGTCGGGAAGATATTCTTGTTTATCTTCAGGAGATGAAGCAAGATTATGTTACCGATAGCACCAATCTTCAGGATGAATATACTCGCAATAAGATTCGTCTGAATATTCTTCCAATGATGGAAACTATTAATCCGTCTATTAAAGCAACTCTATTTACAACAGCTTCACATCTATCCGATGCTTCACTTATATATAACAGAGTGATTGAGGATGGCAAGAGTCGAGTTTTGTCACAAGAAGGTATTTCCATTGAAAAACTTCTGGCAGAGCCTTCGCCGCGTTCATTACTTTTTGAAATTTTGTTTCCACTTGGTTTTAATCCCGCTCAGATAGATGATATATTTCTTAGTCTGGATAGACAATCGGGCCGGAAGTTCCTTTCCGATTCGTGGATTATTGTCAGAGACAGAACGCATTTGCTGATGAAGAAACTAGACTCATTATCAAAGATTGAACAGCCGGAAGACGATAATCCTGTTATCAAAGAAGAACGAATTCCTTATAACCCCGGTTTTGTTATTCCATGCGATAAAAGAATAGCTTGCTTTGATGCAGATAAAATATCAACTCCATTGACGCTTCGTAAATGGCAGGCCGGAGATCGCTTTGTACCTTTTGGCATGAAGGGTAAAAAGAATGTGAGCGATTATCTCACTGACGCTAAATTTTCTATTCTTCAGAAAGAAAATGTTTATGTGTTGTGCTCCGGTGAAACAATTCTATGGCTTGTGGGTGAAAGAACCGATAACCGTTTCCGGATCGATGAAAACACAAAGAACCTTCTTATACTTCGTTTGGAGGAAAAGTAAAAATCAAAAGACTCTACTTTTTTATCCATAGAAAATAATCTTATATTAAAATTCATTGATATATCAATTCTATTTGTACCTTTGATGTTGTTATTTATAACTTTTTAAAAATAATTTTAATAGGAGGAAAATCTAATGGTAAAAGTGATTGCTAAATTCTTTGTTAAAGAGGATAAAGTTGAAGAATTTTTAAAATTGGCTAATGTCTTAGTTGAAGAATCGAGAAAAGAGACGGGATGTGTAAGTTATAATCTACTTCAGGATGTAAGTAACCCACAAACATTAATAATGGTTGAAGAGTGGGAGAGTGCAGGAATCTTGAAAACACATATGGCTTCAGTTCACTTTACAAGTATTATCCCTAAAATGAGTCTATTACAATTTCAGAAAGAAGAAATTACAGTTTGTAAAAACGTCTTTTAAAAAACAAACGAGGACTCCTTATAAGCAGGAAGTCCTCGTTTTAGTTTTCCGTATAGTATAGATTTTATTTTTTTGAGAAGAGTTCTTTCTCTCTCCATTCTTTCATCAATTCAGATATAGTGTTTTTTACACTCATAATCTTTTCTGCTCTATAAGCATTTGCTCCGGCAAAAGCATATCCATTTTTAAAGTTTCCTTTGAATGCATTGTAAAGAGCCAGCATAATGCAATATGGGCTTTTAGAAATATCGCAAGTCTTTATGCAGTGGAATGGACAAGATTTAGGTTGCTTAATGCCTTCCTTAACCTGATTAATAAATGAACCTCCAATTGCACGGCCAGGCATACCTACCGGACTTTTAATAATTTCAATATCTTCTTCCTTTGCATCTAAGTATTGTTGCTTAAAAGCTTCGGAAGCATCACATTCTTCAGTGGTTACGAAGCGGGTTCCTAACTGTACGCCCGAAGCTCCAAGTTCCATCATACGATAAATATCTGCTCCGGTATAAATACCTCCAGCGGCAATCACAGGAATCTTCTTATTGTACTTTTCTTCAAACACAGCAACTTCAGCTACTACTTGTGGCAGAATTTCTTCCAGAGAATAGTGCTCGTCAGCAATCTGGTTTTCCTTGTAACCAAGGTGTCCTCCGGCTTTAGGGCCTTCAACAACTACAGCATCGGGAAGATAGTCGTACTGACTGTGCCATTTTTCGCAGATGATTTTTACAGCACGTGCAGATGAAACAATAGGCACAAGTTTTGTTTTGCTACCTTTTGGAAGGAAACTTGGTAAATCAAGAGGAAGTCCGGCTCCACTGAATATGATGTCAGCTTTTTCAGCAATGGATGTTTTTACCATATCTGCAAAGTTAGTCATGGCAACCATAACATTCACTCCGATAATGCCTTTAGCTTTTTCCTGAGTTCCTTTAACCATTTCGCGTGCTTTTCTTAGCTCTTCTTTAAGACCTAAGACACATGCTTCACTAAAATTACTTGATAATTTATTGTATAGAAGTCCCAAACCAGCGCAAGAAATTACGCCGATGCCTCCTTCGTTTGCTACGGCTGAGGCTAGGCCTGACAAAGAGATTCCTACGCCCATTCCACCTTGAATAATTGGAACTTGAGCCTTTAGGTCTCCGATAGATAATGTTTTCAAAATATAATGCTTTATAGAATTATGGTGTCAAAGGTAATATTATAACTGGAAAAAAATAGTTGAAATTGAAACAATTTTTCGTGAGATCTGATTTTTTGTGATTTATTATATCTTGATATGCGGATAGTCTGTCTATTAATATACTAATATGTGTATCATATTGTTACCTACCTCCGGTGGTTAGTCTTGTAAACCGGGGAAAAAGCTTTCGTGACGCGTAGTAGATAGACAGTGTCATGAAAATAATTAAAATTGGAATTATAAAGTATATAAAAGTCATTAGTCCGTCAGATTCCGGCTTTAATGTACTAAACAGTATAATTCTTAATATTTTTATGAATGGTTCATGAATGGCATATACAATAAAACTACCAATAACCAATGACTTATTTGGAGTGATTTTTTCTTTATTAATAAAGTATGCTACGACATTAATAAAGCAGACACATCCGCAGATAATACCTATCTTATGAATATATATATTAAAATCAAAATTCTTCGTTAGCAAGTCAACTATAGCAATTATTGGATATATAATTATTGAAGATGTGAAAAGTTTGTGAGATTCTTCAACGATGTTTTTTTTATTGATGCTAAAGAATGCACCCAGGCTAAAGAAAAACAATGTTTCCGGACGAATGATAGCTGGGTGAAACCAAAATCCTAAATACCAGATAACTCCTAAAAATACAATTCCAGAAACCTTTGTCTTTTTTATAAAAGAATGAATGATAGGAGATATTAGTACGGCCAGCATTAAGTCTCTTATAAACCAGAATGGATAATTTATGGGGCAGGGTGAAAGAATTCCAAATGCATGGGCAAAATCAGCAAATGTGAAGTTCCTTATAATTATACTTGCATCATATAATAAGTTGTTTTTTATTGGAAAGCTCTGGATAATAAAGTGATAGAGTATTATAAAGATATTCCAATACAGATAGGGTATAAAAAGTGATTTGAATCTGCTTTTTAGTTTCTCTTTGTATAGTTGGGGTGTGAACTCTTTTTTATAGAAAAAGAGAAATCCTGAAATAATGAAGAATAGAGGTATACTGGTTCTTGCAATTACATGAGAAAAGAACTCACTCGAGTAGTAGAAAAGCGGGCCAATAGATTCGCATGTTTTAATCTCTCCATTTACAATTACTACTGATGAGAAAGCGTGAATAAAAACCACTCCGATAATTAAAGGAAATCTTAAATAGTCGATTGTTTTGGACTGCAATTCGTCTTTGGTCATTTGTTTCTGGTTCTGTTGTCATTTTAATTATTCAATTCCCAATGACAAATTATTATAGATTATATTGTTGGTTGATTCATTAATCCCTCTGGAAATTAAGCATATATATGTGCATGAATTTGCCAAACGGCTGCAAAAGTACTATAAAGTAACGTGAAAGCCAATTGTATACTATAAAAAGACTGAGTGTTTGCCTCTTTATAAGACCGGTTTAATAAAATTTCTAAATTCTTATTTCGAATATTCTTGCATAAATGCTACTTTATTTAATACTTTTGTAATACAATAAGTAGTCTAAACAAATCTAATCATGAAAATTTTTAAAAACATTGTTCTTTTAATGATGTTGCTTTTGCCATCTATTTGTATGCAGGCAGTATCAAGTAATCAAACCAAAGTAAATCAGACAGCTGTAGTTAGGGTGGGGGATGCTCGTTTTACAGTAATAACTCCCCGAGTAATACGTATGGAATGGGATAGTACTAAGCTGTTTAATGATCAGGCTTCTTTCTTGGCTGTAAATCGGAACTTGCAGGTGCCCCAGTTTACACAAAGTATCAAAGGAGGTTGGTTAACCATCAAAACATCTGAAGCGGAGCTAAACTATAAAGTTGGCAGCGGACGCTTTACCCCAAAAAATCTTCGTGTAAAATTTCTAAAGGATAAAAAAAGTGTAACTTGGAAATTAGGTGATGTACAGAAAGGTAATCTGAAAGGAACTTACCGTACACTCGACGGATACAATGGAAGCATTCACGAGCACGACAATAAACCTATGCCTATAGAAGATGGGTTGCTGTCTACTGATGGATGGACATTTATTGACGATTCAAAAAACTATTTATTTGATAATTCCGACTGGCCTTGGGTAACCGAACGCAAAAATAAAGCTGGACAAGACTTTTATTTCATGGCTTATGGGCATAATTACAAGTCGGCTTTGAAAGATTTTACAGCTTTCTCGGGTAAAGTACCATTGCCCCCTCGTTATGCTTTCGGATATTGGTGGTCACGTTACTGGAGTTATTCTGATAATGAACTACGCAATCTTATTGATAACTTTAATACATATAATATTCCATTAGATGTATTGGTTGTAGATATGGATTGGCATTATACCGAGGCTGGTAAAGGTGGATGGACCGGATATACATGGAACCGCCGTTTGTTTCCAGATCCTGATGGTTTCCTGAAATATCTGAAACAAAATAAACTACAGGTAACCCTCAATCTTCATCCTGCTGATGGTATTGCCAATTACGAAGAAAATTTTCCTGCTATGGCAAAATGGATGGGAGTAAATCCTGATTCAACAAAGTTGATTCCTTACGAAGGATCAAACAAACAATTTATGAGCGGATGGCTTAATACAATTCTTCGTCCAATGGAAAAGAAAGGTGTTGATTTTTGGTGGCTCGACTGGCAACAAAAGCTTAATGATGGAAAATTCAAAGATTTGAGTAATACATGGTGGATTAATTATGTTGTCTTCTCTGATATGGAACGCAACCGTGATACTCGCCCGATGCTTTACCATCGTTGGGGAGGATTAGGAAACCACCGTTATCAGATAGGTTTCTCAGGTGACTCTTATATTTCCTGGGCTTCACTTGACTTTCAGCCATATTTCAATTCAACAGCTTCCAATGTGCTTTATGGCTATTGGAGTCATGATATTGGTGGCCACATGGGGGCTAATAATATTGATCCGGAACTCTACGTGCGCTGGCTTCAGTTTGGTGCTTTGAGTCCTGTTCTTCGTACTCACTCTACAAAGAACTCTAATTTGAATAAAGAACCTTGGGCTTTTAGCCAGAAATACCTTGAAGTTATTCGCAATACGATTCTTGAACGTTATCAGATGGTTCCTTATGTTTATACAATGGCCCGTAAAACATACGATGAAGCACTCTCTCTTTGTCGCCCTATGTATTATGATTATCCCGAAAATAAAGAAGCTTATGATAATAAGAATGAATACATGTTTGGTGATAATTTGCTGGTTTGCCCAATTACTTCACCGATGAAAAATGACAAGTCGACTGTGAAGGTTTGGCTGCCGGAAGGAAATGATTGGTATGAATGGAATACTGGTACTTTATTAAAAGGTGGACAATCTGTAGAACGAACATTTAACCTTGATGAATATCCAGTTTATGTAAAAGCTGGTTCAATATTGCCTTTATATGATAAAGTGAAGAATCTGCAAAATAACAATGAACCTGTAACGGTGACTGTATTCCCAGGCAAACAAGGATCTTTTGAAATGTACGAAGATAATGGCAACGATAAAGATTATGCAACTCATTATGCAAAAACTCTGTTATCATCAGAAAAAACTGGTAATGTATTAACGGTGAAGATTGCTGCTCGTGAGGGAAGTTATCCTGATATGCCTTCAAACAGAAACTTCAAAGTTAAAGTTCTAGCTTCTGCAGTTCCGGAAAGTGTAATGGTAAATGGTGTTCAGACAGATTTTACATACGATGGCAATGACTTAAGCCTTACTGTAAATGTGCCTGAAACGGATTGCAGTAAAGAGAAAGTCCTTAAAATAACTTATCCAACGGATGCTTTGGATGTAACAGACGGTCTTTTGGCTCAGATGCGTCATGTTCGTGCTGCAGTTCTTCAGCTTAAACAAAAACAAGCTGGGATTGTGCTCAATGAAGAACTAGGAACAATGGAATCGACAGGTGGATGTATTACTTATTATCCTAATCAATTTAAGCAACAAGTGGGAGCATTCCGAGCTAACTATGCTAATTTGCCAACAGTTCTGCAAGCTCAGAAACTAAATCAGGAAACTATTGACTGGTTTAAAAATGCTGTGAAGTAAATATAGAAAAGAGTATATTATTTCAAAGTCTATAAAATTTTAGGATATCGAATCCTTCCCGTTCTTGATAACAGAACTTCGGAATTAGATTACCCATTGAAATTATGTAAACCGAATTTAGAAATAATATACTCGCTGTAATGCCTAATTAGGAATAAGAAAATATTGTAAATTAATATTGGCGATAATAGCAAAATCTGTAAAACTCTTAGAGGTAATTATAAAACTTGTCTTATACTGGAAAAAGTTTACAGTTTCCAAATCGTAAACTTTGTAAAATTATGAGGACAATAAAAACAATGACTGATGAGTTGCGTTTACAAATTATCCAGGAGTATTTAGATGGTGCCAGCA
>Ga0183096_1000614_pt1 | contig 42675 bp, 39 predicted proteins | sample Biomet5_FD_127791 | JGI IMG/M metagenome (GOLD analysis project Ga0183096, IMG submission 127791) | Microbial communities from bioreactor (seeded with sewage sludge) at LBNL, California, USA - Biofuel metagenome 5 (version 2) (version 3) | ecosystem: Engineered > Bioreactor > Anaerobic >... | reverse complement strand
AGCTTGACAATGGAGGCCCCCGCCGTAAACAGCGATCCGACCATCATCCCGGCCAGGATCATTGCCAGTATCGGATTCGTCTTGCTCGCCCTGCCGACCATGTATGCCGCAAACACCGCGATGAGTCCGGTACAGAAAGCCGATACGGATATCATCACATACCCGGCCCCCATCAGTATCGCCAGCGCAGCACCGAGACCCGCACCTGACGAAGCGCCAAGGATATCAGGTGCGACCATGGGATTCCTGAACATGCCCTGATAGGATACCCCCGCCAAAGACAGGGCCGCGCCGATCAGAGCGGCTGCCGCCACTCTCGGGAAGCGCACATTGAAAATGACTGCTTCTGCAGAATCGCTCCATGTCTTAGCGATATGCGCATCTCTTACGGCAGGTATGTCGTCAGTTACGCTCCAGGCCTGCAGGTACTCAAGTACCCGGTTCGAAATTATCCTGATCAGCTCCCAGGGCGTGATCATATATTTTCCCAGCATGAAAGAGCCGAAAAATATCAAAACGAATACTGTTATCAGCACGGTGAATTTTATTCTGTTGCTGCGGCAATGCTGCGTTTTCTGCATAAAAAACTCTCCGTATTATCAATACTTTATCGTTGTCGAAGAAAGCGCCGGTATCATTCTGCTCATGTCGCTGAAAACAAATACTTTGATCTTATCCGGAGATACGGTGCCGAGATCGATCTTCGTTTCAAGAGCAGCCGGCACTGATTTGAACACCAGCATTTTGCCGTCGGCATCATATGCCGCTGCGGCGACTCTCCATCCGCTTTCATACAGCTTCAGAAGAGTAACGCTGATCCTCCCCTTATCTGCCGAGGTGTAATACCCCTTGTCGGCCAGAGCTTTATTTACTGATATTTCCGTGCCGTTGAGGGAAATTTTATGTGTTCCTGCCTGATCTTCTCCCTTAGTGAGCCACAGATAAAGATTACTGTCTTCTTTGGATATGAACTCTCCGTCGGCAAAATCCAGGCCGAGTCCGCTGCCCTGATATAGCAGCGCACCGTCGACATTCACCTTGTATGGCCTGCTGACAGCCGTCCCCGCATTGAGCCCGCAGAAATAATGACTGCCGGTAAACTGACTGCAGTCGATGGCATCTTCGTTGTAATAATATTCGTGAGTGTCATGCTCCCTGGCTGTGACCTTCATCATTCCGCCCGTGAGATCGATATTTTCGGCAGATAATGCCTTGGCCTCATCCATTGTATAGATCAGGGCCTCTCCGTTCGATATGATGAAATTCTTTATATATACCGAATAAAGGTTGTCGCTGGCGGCCACGGAAGCAAGTGTCCCTCCGCTCAGATCGTATGAGGCCTCAGGCGCATACAGCGCGCCTCCCTTTATTCCGAGCTTGCTGTCTTTATATATCTTCACTGTTCCGCCTGTCTGCTTCAAAGTTTTTCCGGCAGCGATATTCAGACAGGCATTCCCTGTTTCCGCCGTCAAATAAAGGCTGCCGCTTCCATCGATGGTGCAGTCTCCCTGTATATCCACAGTCGGATTTTCATTGTCCTCTTCCGTGCTGGCTCCCTCCAGCCGGCTGTCGCCCTCCAGGATAAGGCGGCTGCCCTCCTGCATAGTGAGCACCTTGTCTTCGCATGTCAGCTGCACATCCTTCATATGCAGTACAGAATTCTTTTCCATCACTATCCCGAGATTGTCGCACATACCGTTGGCCCCGTCGAGAGTGACCTTGGTGTTTTCAGGTATCGTGATGACTCCTGTCGATTTTGCGCCGATGAAATAGTACTGACCGTCCTGCGGCGTCTCTCCGCCCTTGATGATATTCTGTTTGTATATCGCCTTTATCGTTATATCCGCAGCCCCAAGTTTATATGACGACCACCCGACCGCCGTATATCCCGCCTTCACCGGTATTTCAGGTTCATCGATGGATGATGTGCCGTATTCAAAGGTCACGCTCTTGACGATGTCGCCGTCCGCCATGAACGTTGCCGTGTATTTCACTGCCGTCCTTACGACATCCACTGCGGCATCAGCCGTTATGTCCGTACCGTCCCAGGTCTTTCCATTGCAGGTGAAAACATATTCATATCCTGCCTCATCCAGTTCCGGGAGAGTTATCGATGCCTTGTCGTACACTTCGATGCTGCCGGTGTAATCGCCTGTGAAGGTCACCGTATGAGTGACTGTGTTTTTCAGCCAGGCGAACAGCGGATAATCATCCGCTGCCGATGCAAATTTCGTTTCTGTCGAATTGCTGTTCAGCGTCGCCGCAAAGCCCGATGATTTCATGGCCGCCGCAGTCTGCCCCGCAGCCTCGTAGGGAAAGGCCGCATCATTGTTTATCTTGCCTATTGCTTTGGTGGCGCTGCCCTTCAGATAATATGTTTTTGCTATGCTGTTGCTGCCCGAGTTGTATAAATATCCGCAGATGCTGCCGATATATCCGGCGACGCCCGAAACATCCCCGGTGTTGTATGCATTCTTCAGCACTATATAATGAGCATAGCCGACAATGCCTCCCGCATCGGCGGCACTCCTCGTGCTGCTGCTGCATACACTTCCTCTGTTGTACGAATCCTTTATGGTCGCTGCTCCGGACGATCCGTCACTGCGCCCGGCCACGCCTCCGGTATACCAGCCGGCACCCGAAACATCGCCGCAGTTGGCGCACCCTCTTATCGATCCATACATCTTCCCGCAGATGCCGCCGGTCCCTCCGGTCTCATCCCCGGTACCGCTGACGCTGCCGTAATTGACACTGTCTCCGATCACATCGGCTTTGTCTGATTCCTGCCCGGCGATCCCTCCCGCGCTGAAGGAAGCAGAAACATTGCCTCTGTTGATGCATTTTGAAACCGCAGTTCCATCTGAAACATACGCAGAGATCCCTCCGGCAAAGCCCTCGGCGGATATAGCATCCGCATAACTGATGCAGCCGCTTATCGAGGCCCCGCTGCAGCAGCCCGCGATGCCTGCGGCACCGCTCTTTGCATGCGATGTTCCTCTTACTGTGAGATCTTTGATTTTGCTGCCGCTTCCCGCATATTTGAACAGCCCTGAATAACTGCTGTCAGTCGATGCCGACATTCCTCTGACCGTGTATCCCTTCCCGTCGAAGGTACCCATGAAACTGTTGTCTGCACTCGTGCCGATCCCCGGCCACAATCTCACTCCGGAGGTACCGTCATTATTCTTCAGCGAAATGCTGTTCCCCAGGTCGATAGTTATGCCCTTAAAGCTGAGCTTTTCCTCGTTCACCAGATATGCCAGTCCCGCCAGCTGCTCCGGCGTCGTCAGTGTGTACTCATCGGATTTTTTATCGTACCAGGAAGTGTCCGCCAGCGTCAGCCACGATTTGTCCTGCGAGTACGGAACTGCCGTGACCTCGAGAGTGTTGCCGCTGCCGGTGAGCGCATCGGCGATATCTGTTGTCACGGTATGCTTCCCTCTGTCGGTAGACACCTGACTGATCACTTTTCCATCCGCATCTATATATTTAAAGTAATATGTGAAATTACCGGAGTATTCTTTATTCTTGTCTTCCGGAGCAGCGTTTTTATCCAGCACCGCCGCCGCACTCAGCTCATCCTTCTGATAAAGCTCTCTTCCATTCAGTACCTGCTGATTCACGACTTTTGCAAGGCTGCCTCCGCTGTCGGATGTCATGCCGGTCTTCGTCAGAGATACCGTACAGTCTTTACTGTTTCCTATCGACAAAGTGCCCTTTCTCAGTTTGATAAAATCTGCGGTTATCGTCACATCGCTCGTGACTGTACAGAAATTCCCAAGCAGTTCTTTGCCGTTGGCCTTGTATGCCGAGAGTATGTATCCGTTGTCAGGTGTATCAGACAGTTTGACGACCGTCCCGTTGGGCACGGAGCCGGTCCTGTCGGCTTTGATGGTGCCGCCTTCGGCCGGCTGCTCGACGGTTACCGTATGCGTGCCCGGAGATACATAGCCCGGTGCTTCGAAATACAGTATCGGATATCCGCCGTTCTGTGAAGAAGTATCGGCAGCAAATACCGCTCCGTTGACATTCAGACAGTCTATCAGTGTTGAATCGTTCAGGCTCGGGACCGCTGTCGAACTCTTCATTTCCGCCTCTGTCAGCGAAGCTGCATCCACCGAAATATTAAGCGCAGTCCCCTTATAGTATCCGTGCGAATCGGCATCGTCATCACAGCCCTCGAGATAGTAGCAGTTATCCACCGTATATGTGCCTGAATCGTGACCGCCGATGCCTCTGCCGCGTTTAGCTCCGTTCGAATCGACCCTGCCCGCATTGTAGCAGCTGTATATGTTCATGCCTCCGTTGCTGCCGCATATGCCTCCTGCCGGACATGTGTAGGTCGTCGTGATGCTGCCGGTATTATAACAGTTCCTGATATCGCCTTTGCCCCATGCAGCGCCGACTATACCGCCCACGCCTTTGGAATCCGTATTGTGGACTTCAGCGTGATTGGCGCAGTTTTCTACCGTCACTCCTGAGGATATATCCCCCACGCGGCCTACTGCTCCGCCGACCATCCTGCGGCCGTAGATATATCCGTTCACAGACAGATCCTTTACAGCCGGCTGCCAGTCCGTCTGCAGAGTTTCGCCGTCATAAAGATCTCCGATATATCCGACCAGGCCTACAGCCTGAGAATAGGCGTATCCCAGATCGGTATATCTGTCGCATCTGATGTTATATATCTTATGACCGCCTCCATCGAGGACGCCGTTGAAAAATGCTTCTATCAGATGCCCGTCCGCAGTGTCGGGATCCATCCGGTATTTGCCTCCCACAGGCATGTAGTCCGGTCCTGACCAGGTCTTAGTGCTGCTGCTGTATACGCCGCCCATATTGATATCCGATGTGATATGTACGGTCTTGCCCATCATGTCGGTTACGGCAGTAGCCTGATATACTGTGGCATACTGATTGCCGCCCCCGGCCCCTGTCAGCTGAAAGTTTTCTATTTTATTGTTCTTGATATAACTTGTGTTGCCCTTTATCCGGTAGTCCGGTATGCTGGCATCATAACTGCCGTTGACGATAGCGGCCAGTCCCGCCAGCTGCGCACCGTCGGAAATAGTGTAATCGGTCTTATCGGGATCGTACCAGGAAAGATCTATGGCTCCGTCCCATTTTTCCGTAGAGAAATACTCCGGTGTCGTCGTAACTGCTTTGTCCTGCACCGGATATTTATATTCATAGCCGTTTTCAGTTTTATTCAGCTGCGCTATGCCGTATGATTTATCCGCAAAAACATAACGCACAGTAGCGACATCATACCCGTCAGCCGGAATGACTTCACCCGTGACATAGCCGTTTTCAGTCTTTTCATTCTGTATGCCGGTCTGCGCCTGCGCCGGATTTGACCGCAATACGAACACAGCAATCATGACCATCAGCAGGACCGCTGTTATCGCCGCCCCTGCTGCAGCTGCTTTCTTCACCGACATGTCACTGTCTCTCAAAACATTCTCTCCTTTCCACGATCTGCCGCTGTATCCGTCTGCGGTCAGTTGCTCTTCTTGACCACATAATATTTTTTAGTGGAAGAATCATAATAAACCTCTCCGAGCTTATCCATGCCCTGTCCGTTGGACAGGTTCTCAGAATCGTCGATCTGCTTCATATCATCTGATTTGAATGTTATGGCATTCTTTTTGCTGACGCTTGAATCGCCGCCCCGGCCTTCCGACTGGCTGCTCTGGCTGAGGCTCTTTCCCGAATTCGACATATCACCGCCCGTTGTAGAAACATCCACGTTCCAGTGTATTATCAGAGCCAGCATTATTCCTACTGCAAGTATCAGCATCGCGTCTGTGAGGTTGCCTGTATAACTCATAGGATTCACATCCGAGCCTTCTGTATATCTTCTTCTTCTCCTGCTCCTGCTTCGTTCCCTGCTTCTGCTCATTTCATCTTCTCCATTTCGACAACGCAGTCCATAATGGTCTCGAGCGCCGACATATATCTGCTGTACCATGTGTTTCTTATTGTCGATACTATTATTGCCACTGCCGATACTATCAAGCCGGCGACCGTAGTATCAAATGCTATCAGCAGCGAATTCGACAGAGTCGTCGTATCGCCCTGTCCGAGCGCTATGATCCCGGGGCCCAGAGGTATCAGCGTGCCCAGCAGTCCGAACACAGGTCCGAGCTTTGCCATGAGGTTGGTTATCTTTAGTGTTTTGTCATATCTGGCCTGCTCCCGTTCGATAAGCTCATCTGTCAGAGAATCCAGCATCACATCCGTGAAATCTTTATGCTTTGTGACCTCGATCAGCGCTGCCTTCTGAGTCTTCAGCATACCGCTGTCTTTGATGCATTCTTCGACTGTGCTGTGGCCGGCCCTTATCTTGTCCATGAGTTCCGGCAGTTTGACATCCATATGACGATGTTCATTGAAATATTCCGCAATTATCCATCCTATGATCACTATCGCTGCTGCTATCAATATCAGCAGCACTATTATTACAGGGACTTCCAGCGACTGCGAGATCGCATGTAGTATTTTAGTAACAGCCTGAGTCATTTTTATCGCTCCTTTTTGATTCCGATCTTTATTCTGATTATTATGCTGTCTTCGGATCTTTAATAATATCGACCCCGGTTTCAGCTCCCGGCATCCTCGTCCGTTCTCCGCTCATCCGTATATGCGCCGGCATTACGGCTGCCTGAGATCAGAGTTTCTTTTTGAACCGTATACGCTCGGCACACATTCCTCCGATGCCCAGAAGAATCGATATGGCCGCTATGAACGGCAGTACATCTCTGTCGTTATCACTGACTTCGAGTTTGTTCTTATTATCGTTCTTGCTTGCCGCTGCGCCTTCCGACAGCATTCCGGCCGTCTTCTTATCAAGTACATACATCTGCTTCGCCCCGCTGCTGTCTGATGACACCTTGCCGTCCGTTCCCGCTGCAGCTGTTTTGACTGATTTTCCGTTCCCGCTGCCTCCGGAGCTTCCGCTGCTTCCGGAACTGCCGCTGCTTCCTGACTTTCCGTTTTTCCCTGAATCCCCTTTGTTATTGTTGTCGTTTTTGCCGCTGCCGCCCTTATTGCCGCTGCCTCCGGATGAGCTCGTGCTGTCGACCTCGACAGATTCTCCGCCGACTTCGATCCCCGCATACTTTCCCTTGATGCCGGCCTTTCCCTTTTTCTTGACGTTATAGGTTATCTGGACATCGACGACATCGTCATAGACATCGCTTTTACTCATCGTTGCCCCTTCGACGCTCATGACACTGTCATCCGACGAAGTCCATTTCATAGAATCGATCAAAGAACCGATCATACCGGGATCCTGCGCATTTATCTGTATTTTGATTTTATGTCTGCCGATCTTTCCTGAAGGCTTGTCGGGCTTTTTGACTACCTTCGGCACGCCCTTGAATGTCAGATACAGAGTATGCACATATTTTGCGGTCTGGTTGGTCCGGCTTTCCGTGGGAGAAGCCTGTCCGAACAGCAGTCTGAACCGGTTGCCCGTATTCATAGAGGTATAATTCGGCGCAGTATGCTCCTGTCCTATTTCGTATGAAGCCCAGCTGTCTTCGAGCGCGAGCATAGGTTCGACTTTCGTTTTGTCCGACCATGCCGCATTGTCTATTTTCACACCGATGAATTTGCCGCTCTTGTCGTATTTTGCCGTCAGATGGGAAGCGAGATCGTTGAAATAGTATCTTCCCGTAGAAAACAGCTCGTTGTATGTGAATGAAGTAAAATATCCCACGCTCTGATCCATGGTATAAAAAGCTATGCTGTTCAGATTGCTGGTATCTATGCCTGCATGATCCAGTAATTCAGAAAGATAAAAGCCTCTGGCCGAATCGATTACTGTGTTGTACTCGCCGTCCTCGTTCTCTCTGTAAAAAGAATATGCCACCTTGTGCGTCTTGAGTGCGCCGCCGAATTCGTCATCCAGATCTGTCCATTTGTATGACGCTTTCTTTACGAAAGTATCCTGCGCCATCCCCCAGTATCCCATTTTTATCGTCAGAGTATCAGTGACCGCACCGTCTGCCTGAACATCATCCGCAGCAAATACATGTATGCATATCAGCATACATGCGATCGCCGCTGCGGCTGTCAGAATTCTGATTGATCTTTTTCTCATCGATACTCCCTGTGCTCTTATGTCAAATACGCTTCCGCAATTATTTCAATGTCGATCTCCCGAGCATTTTTTTTGCTTCCTTGGTCGACAGATCATAATTATAGAAAAGTTTGTAAAATTTCTTTGCCTTCGAGATCATATTGTAATCATAGATGTCCGGATACAGCAGATTTCCCAGCCACCATATGCCGATGATCCTGTTTACCGAGGGCGGGTTCGACATCCAGCAATAAGGAATGTTCGGGATCTCATAATAGCGTCCTTTTTTCACTGCTCCCAGCTGCTTCCATTCTTTTGCTCCCGAGGCGATGCTGTCATACGGTCCTCCCGAAGTGAATATCAGGGCATCCGGATCGCTTTTATATACTTCCTCCATACTCACTATTGTCCCGCCGCCTGCATTATTCATCTCGTCCTGATCGACAACGATGGCATTTTTGGCTCCGATCTTTTCAATGACATCCGCCTGTATGGAATATTTCGCATTGCAGGCAAGACCTGTAGAACCAGTTCCGTACAGGACTGACAGCTTGTCTTTTTTCTTAATTTTTGCCGCGTTCTTTTCTGCGGTATCAAGTGTGTTCTCTATGTATTCAGCCAGTCTCTCGCCTTTCTTCTCCTTGCCGAGCACCTTACCCAGAGTCCTGTAAGCACCGGGGAATTTGTCCAGCGTCGCTTCTATGAAAATAGTCGGTATGCCGGTCTGCTTCTGTATCAAATTCATGTCATCCTTGTGATTCGTTTTCTTATCTCCGATGTCGATTATCACCTGCGGATCTGCATCTATCAGAGATTCCATATTCATGTTCGCCTTGCTGCCGTAAAACTGTCCGAATGTCGGCAGCGACCACATCTTTTTCGGAAAATATCTGCGCTGAGCCACCGACGGCGTATTGCTCAGCCCCACGAGCGTCTCCGGTGCGATAGTCATCAGCACCATCTGTGCAGTCGCTCCGCTGGGAGCCACTCTGGTGATTTTTTTCGGTATCTTGACCTGCCGTCCGCATGAGTCGGTGAAAATATATGTGCCCCCGCTGCCGGAGGAAGATGACGATGATGATGCAGCAGCCGATTTACCCCCCGCACTGCCGCAGCCGGAAAACATACACATCATAAGAACAGCCGCCAGTATCAGCGCCAGTATTTTCCTGATTCTTTTTTCTTTCAGTCCATGCTCGCCTCTCATCATATCTATCCTCTCTGTGACATCTTAAGCTTTCCTGTATCTCACTTTTTCTGTGTATTTCATTTCACCCTGGCTTTTACGATCGCGGACCACGGACTGTATATCCGGCTTCCGCTCACTGTTTTATATGCTCTGATTTTCACATAATAATATTTATGTCTTTTCAGTTTTGTCTTTGTATAAGATACTGTTTTGTTTTCAGCGATAGTTTTTACTATTTTTACAGCCGCTCTCTTTCCGCTTACCGATATCTGATACCCTGCTGCCGTGCTGTTCTTTTTCCACTTCACAGTCAGTGTTTTTTTGTGATATGACTTTGCGGTTGAAACCGCTGTCACCGTCGGTGTCACCGTCACTGTTACTGTTTTGGAAGCTGCCAGATACCCGGAGTATGCTGCTGCCTTCACAGTGATCTTTGCCCTTCCCGGTCTGACACCTGTGACACTGCTGCCGCTGATGCGGGCAATTGCAGATGAGGATGAACTGTAGCTCAGCGGACCTCTGGCATAAGCTCCTATGCTCCTGGTTTTCCCGCTGACGACAGTCAGATCGGATGCTGTTATCGTCTGCGGCTTTTTTACTTCCTTCATGACCAGCGGGTATGTATTGATGTTATCATTGCTGGACAGGAGCACTACATACGGTTCAGCTGCGGCATCGAAAGCAACGGTCATTGTTATGCTCGTGCTTCCGGCGGTCTGTTCATCGATGCCCAGTATCGTACTCTCGGTGATCTGATAATCATCAGGCGTCCCCTTCACCGCAGTCAATGTATATTCTTTCCCGACCACGGCCCGATCGTATGTGACAGTCTGGCTTTCGACATTTTTTACAGCAGCTCCGGCATGTGTGCTGACAGGCCAAACCATGACAGTCGTGATGATGACTGTCAGCAGCGCAATAGCTATTTTGCATATGCCGTTTTTCATTACATTTCCTCTCCTGATACATTTACCTGAAAGTATACTCAATTTTATTCTAATCTTTATCGCTGTTTAAAATTGTTATCACACAAACACTTGCTGCGTGTTTTTCAAAAATCTTCTTTCTGTTCCCGTCTGTGAACATGATGCGGTTTTTTGATCTTCTTTCTGTCCCTGCCCATGAATACAAAACGATTTTTCAAAAAATCGTTTTCCCGATGGTCAATATATGATTGGCTCTGTATATCAAAAACCGCAAACAGACCAATTTGAAAATAATTGGCAAATACGAAAATAATCGGCTATATGATAAATACAACTGTAAAATTTAAAAAGCCTGACACTGATACGCATCAGGCGCGATTATAATCTTATAGTATCTCGTACCAGTCTCTTTTAAAATCGATCAGGCCTTCATTCCTCATCTTGCTGAGCTCATGTGACAGCGCGCTCCTGTTGACGCACAGATACTGCGCCATCTGCTCCTGCGTCATCATCACATGAAAAGAACTGCTCCCCACCTTCTGTGAGCGGATCTGCAAAAATGTGGATATCTTATCACGCAGTCCCGACTTGGAGATCACATCTATTTTATAGGCTTTCTTGATGTTCTCATCGGCCAGTGTCCTGATGATATTCTCATAGATCTCCTGTCGGCAGCTGTTGCTCTTCAGTCTGTCCGCAGATATCGATATCAGTTCTGCCTCAGTACCGGCAATGCAGGTCACCGGTGCTATACGCGAACGCGTCGATACCGTATCGAGGCCGATAAAATCTCCGCGCTCATACATGTCGACAAGATGCACATCGCCTTCCATTTGAAGTTTTTCGCTGCGCACTATCCCCGACACGATAAGATACAGCATATCCTGAACGTCACCCTCGCGGATTATCTGTTCATTCGTGCTGAAGGAAACAAATACAGGTTTGACCTCTTCGCAGACCTCTTCGAAGTTTTCCTCGCTGAAGCCCTCGAAAAGCGGCGATCTTAACAATATCGATAAATTTTTTTCTTTCTCATTATTCATAACGATAATATTATATCACAGTTCTCCGGCCCTGTTGTTGTCTCAACAACATTTTTGTTATGCTGACGAATAATTACACGTGCCTGGCGCTGTGTTTATTTATGGTACTTTTCGTGCCGGATGATCTTAAAGCTCCTGTATACCTGCTCCGCAAGTATGATCCTCATCATCTGATGCGGAAAAGTCATCGGCCCGAACGACAGTCTGTAGTCTGCCCGCTGCAGGACACCGGCGCTCAGTCCCTCCGAACCGCCGATCACGAATGACAGCCTGCTCCTGCCTTCCAGTGCCAGTGCACTGATTTTTTCCGCCAGTTTCTCGCTGGAAAGTTCCTTCCCGGATATCTCCAGAGCGATCACATATCTGTCGTCCTCCAGCCGTTTGAGAATTTCTGCGCCCTCTTCACCGGCATCGTCTGATCTGCTCTCCTTCAGCTCCGTCACAGAAAATCTGCAGTAAGCCGACAGCCTTTTCTCATATTCCGCCAGAGCTTCCCGCCAGTATTTTTCCTTCAGTTTGCCGACACATATCACATCGATATCCATCATCTTATTATCTCCGTTCCCGTCCGCATCCTGCGGCAGCACTCCGGTCCATCGTTCTCTGCACTGCATCACTCAAAGCCGGCGCTCGATCTCTGCGCGCTCTGCACCGCTCCGTCTATGTGCCCTTCAGCAGCACCTCATCCAGACGTGCACCTACACTTCGAATACCGGGCTGACGCAGTCGCGCGTGATCACATCGAGCCGCACCTTGCTTCCCCCGGCGACGCCCGCATCTTCCAGTATGTTTTTTATAGTGATCTCCGCCATTTCCGGAGAATTGTTCTCTTTGGACAGATGCGAAAGCAGGATGTGCCGCTCTCTGTCATCCTCTTCGATCAGCCTGCAGATGCATTCTGCCGCCGCTTCATTGGACAGATGCCCCTTGTCCCCGGCTATGCGCCTTTTGACATAATAGGGATACCTGCAGACCTGCAGCACATTGACATCGTGATTCGCTTCCAGAGCGAGGAGATCGGCATTTTTTATCTCCGCGAAAGCCTCTTCGCTGACATATCCGGTATCCGTGAGGATGCTGATCTGACGGCCGCCGTTGAAAAATGAGTATCCGACCGGCTCGGCCGCATCATGCGAGGTCCGGAACGATCTGATCTTTATGTCGCCTATCTCAAAGTCCTCGCCGCTGTCAAAAGTCAGTCTTCTTTCCTCCGGCACCATGTCTTCTATGTATTTAAGGGTAGCAAAATTCGAACACACCAGTGCCGCCGGTGTTTTCTTCGTCACGATCCGCAGACTGCGTATGTGGTCGCTGTGTTCGTGGGTTATAAGGATGCCGCGGACCATATCGCGGTCGGTGCCCGTGGCCTCAAGCCCTTCAAATATTTTCTTGCCGCTGATGCCCGCATCGACCAGCAGAGCGGTCCGTTCGCTTCTCACGAGATAACTGTTGCCGCTGCTGCCGCTTGAAAACGAGCAGAATTCAAAACTCATCTGTTGCCTTACCTTCCGATCGTATATTCTGTATCAATGATATACCAGTTTTGCGATATTGACACTATCAAATCGGAAAATATGGTAAAATCATTTTAGCGGAAAAGCAGAAAGGAAATCGCACGATGACTGTACTTAAAATATATACTGACGGAGCCTGCTCCGGCAATCAGAACGAAAAAAACTACGGCGGCTGGGGAGCCGTCCTCGAATTCGGCGAACATCAGAAGGAGATCTTCGGCGGCCTGGCCGATACCACCAACAACCGCATGGAAATGACAGCCCTGCTGGAAGCTCTGCGCGCTGTTAAGAAAGACAGCCAGACCATAGAGATCTTTTCGGACAGTTCCTATCTCATGGACTGCTTCCGCAAAAAATGGTATATCAACTGGCAGAGGAACGGCTGGAAAAATTCGCAGAAAAAGCCGGTCGAAAACCGTGATCTGTGGGAAGCGCTCCTGCCCTTTCTCGATGTGCACGACATCAGATTTTACCAGGTGCGCGGCCACATCGACCTCGGCTCGGCGTCGATAGTGCCTGAAAAGCTCTATAAGGAATTCGTTTCCTGGAACGGCAGCAGATTCTCGTTTGACGACTTCAGATATATTACTGAAATGAACAATAAAGTCGATGCCCTCGCCAACAAAGGCATCGACTCCATACGATCCTGAACTCTGATTCAAATCAGATCCGAAGCTGATCCTGATCCGGATCTGCTACGACCCGGGCTCTGCTCGAACGCGCCGAACTATATGCTGCTACAGCAGCGGACGGGCATCCTTTTCGAAGGTGTACTGCCAGGGCTTGCCGCCTTTGCCGTAGTGGATGGCGTTATGCGGACAGCTGTTGATGCACGCCAGACACTGCAGACATTCATCGCCCCATGACGGTTTTTTCGTCATGAAGGATATCGAACCTATCGGGCATACGCCTTTGCAGATCTCACATGAATCACAATCTTCATCCACCTGGAATTTTCCCGGATCCCGCGCCATCTTATTGAAGAATTTATTGACGACAGTCGATTTAAGCGCCGACATCGCTCCTTTCTTTACTTCCATGACCTGCTCTCGCGAACGGATCACACTGCAGATCCGCGGCAGTTTCTCTTGAGCTTTGCGTATTTTTTCTGCGATCTCGCCCTGTTGGTCCGGCTTCGAGCCGATGACATAATTGTTCGGCATCTCGATCGAAAACCCCGCATCGATATCGATGATATCAGACAAAACGCCTATAGCATTGCCGGCCTGCGCCCCGCAGGTGCATACCGCAAAAGTATAGTTGCTCTTTCCTGCCAGCACGCCCTTGGCAAACTGCCAGACCATCTCCGGCGGCGCCCACGCGTATACCGGGAACACGAAGCCGATCGTCTCCTCAGGCGCAGCCTTGTAGATCCTCTCGCCGGCTTTCATTTTTTTCGCTATATCAGTCAGCTCGTTCCCTGTCTCTTTTGCGATCTCCTCTGCTATCCATTTTGAATTGCCTGTCCCTGAAAAATAGAATATCATTTTCTATTCCTCCTTTCCTTCATGCTCTCATCTCTCCTATATGAACTGCGGCCCACCGCATCGTTCTGCATCTTTCCCTGAGCCCACCGCATCGTTCTGCATCTTTCCCTGAGCCCGCTGCATTTCCCTGCAGCCTTGACTGCGGCCCTGCTGTTCAGCGTTTTGACCGCGGCCCCGCCGCTCCGGCTACCCTCTGGCGGCCGCCTTGTACCGCAGCATCCTGTCCTTGTCCTCCTGCGAAACTCTGTATGAATCCCTGATTTTCTGCACGGCATTGTTCTGCGTGACTGCATCGAGTTTTCCCGCTGCCAGCAGCTTCTCCGTCGCTTCCGGGAAGCGTATGTAGCACGCCGACACGGCCCACGCCACGGCCATCATCACATAATATCTCCGCGTATCCGCCTTTTCCATTTCCCGCAGGATCTGACCGATATACTTTTCGTTCCCGGCATTCACATAGTGCGCCAGCAGCATGACGATGCCGAACCTGCAGCTGTACTCGCCTTCGCTTCTCAGAAATTCCTGCAGGAATTTCCAGCCTTCATCAGGATGTTTCCTGATCAGCTTCATGCCCATGGCGCAGCTGTCGCAGGTGGCCCAGTCGCGGATATACGGCACGAAATCTCTTACCATCCCGCACCATTCATCCCAGTCGATTTTTGCGTATCCAAGTATCATCCCGTGGAGCATGCGTTCTTCGTACATGCAGTCGCCGGGAAGCTCATTTATATATGTCCTGAAGTCGCTCTTCGCCAGTTCCCCGGCTATCGAGCGCAGCACAGGCACCCGCACACCGATGACCTTGCCGGTATCGATGCCGGGTATTATTTTTTTATTGAATTCTTTATATCCTTCGCCGGCCTTTTCTTTTTTCAGCCGGTCCAGTATATCCTTGCGCATTATGCCACCTCCGTCCGGCGGTCACTTCAAAGATCTCAGTCCGCCCTCCTTGGTTCATCTGCTCAGGTCGTTCTTATGGTGCAGTGCCCTCTGACGGGGTCGCTGTCCGCAGTCCGTTATCTTCTGCCGCGTTCGCTGTCCGCAGTCCGGTATTTACTGCCGCTGCTGCTATTTGTCTTTGAACGCGTTCCCTTTGCCGCTGATGGGGATCTCGCTTCCCAGATACTGGGGCTTCGGCTTGATGATGCACATGAGGAAATCCTTGTCTCTGGCTGCGATCTCCCTGAGAGAGCGCATCGTCTGCCCGGAGTAGGTCTTCTGATCCGCCGCGATCGCCACGGCGTTCATGCCCAGATGCTGAGCATCATACAGCGCCCGGTACTCGTGGTATCCCTGCGTCACGATGACCATGCTGTCGACATCGAAAACTCTTCTTGCCCTGTACATCGTCTCATAGGTAGAGAAGCCGGCGTAATCAAGAAATACGTTCTTCGCCGGAACTCCGGCAGCCAGCACATAATTCTTCATGGCCTTTACTTCGTTGTAATAGACCGAGCCGTTGTCGCCCGAGAGAAGCATCTTCGGCGCGACTCCCTTTTTATACAGGTATACCGCCACCTCGAGTCTGTCCCTCAGCATCTTCGACGGAGTACCGTCAGGCTTCACTGCCGCGCCCAGCACCAGGATGCAGTCCGTGTTGCAGTTCGCTGCCTGCTCCATGGCTATGCGCCCTCCCGCGCCGGAAAGCGCCAGACCTGCTTCTCCTTCGACATTCATCAGTATATTATCTTTTTGGTTCATAACCACATATATGTCTATCGCCGCCGCGATCAAAGCGACTGCGATAATAATGATCAATATTATTTTTAGTACCTTTTTCATAGCGCAGATATTATATCATAACAATAATGCAAATTTGCTTAAATCTGCATTATCATCGTGTTTTTTTATGTATTATCGTTTTTTTCTTGCTTTTTTCAGCGGCTTCTGATTTGGCTCGCGTACCGGCATCGATTCTGACTGGCCCGCATGCGGCCGGCCTTCTCACAGGCTGTTTCCGAGCGCATCCGGAAGCGTCGGCAGCCGGTATGCCGGCTGACTATTCTATGGTCAGGATGTCGCTGAATCCCGTCATTTCGAATATTTCCATGATCTCATCGTTGACATTCCTGATGACCATCCTGCCGTCCTTCATCATTTTCAAAGCTGCCAGGACCACCCTGAGCCCAGCACTGGAAATGTACTCCAGATCCTTGAAATCGATTATCAGCGAATCGATGCCGACTGCTTCTTCTTTTATCTTTGCGTCGAGATCCGGTGCCGTTGATGTATCGAGACGCCCGGTCAGTTCATATGTCAGTTCGCTTTCTTTTTTTGTGCTTTTGATGTCCAACATTTTTTACCTCCTGATTTTACTGCTGTATTATATGCTGCACGTTATCTGCTATCTGATGAAACCGGCAGCTTCTTTTTACGGCTTCCGACATTACCGCTGCCGGTGAAATCGTATTACCTGCCGTCAGTTTTTCTTTTGCCGGCTGCAGTCTCCTTCCTGCATCAGTTTCCTGATCACCAGTACATTGGTGTCGCCGCGGCGTTCGTACTCGACATGATCCATCATTTTTTTCACCATGAACACACCGAGACCGCCTATCTCTCTTTCCTCGGCAGGCGATTCCAGATCCGGTTCAGGCGAAGCTGTAGGATCATATTCTTTGCCGTCGTCCGTGAAACGCATACTTATCCTCGCTCCGTTGAACGATACGGCAATCTCCGCATCAGTGCAGCCGCTGTATTTGATTATATTGGAAACTATTTCATCTATACATATGTTCAGCGCCGCCGTCGTCTTATGCGGCAGCTCGCAGCCGCTGAGGACTTCCTCGGCGAACCGGCTCGCTTCCTCGACCGCGCTGCTGTCTACGCAGAGTTTTTTCGTTCTGTAACCCCCGTTCATCACCGCGGACATCATCGTGATGTCGTCGAACTGCTCCGCTTCTCCGGCGTGCTCCTCGATGGCATGCTGCACATCTTCCAGCACTTTGTTCGGATCGTTTTCATTGCCGCTCCTCAGCAGTTCTATCAGTCTGTCTTCTCCCAGCAGTTCATGGGAAAGGTTTTCCGCTTCGGTGACGCCGTCGGTATACAGGAACAGCGCGTCCCCGTCATCGAGAAACATTTCGAATTCTTTGTATTTTGTCATGTCCATCCCCGCCAGAATGAAGCCGCTCTTGCCCTTGAGAAATTCATATCTGCCGCCGCGTCTCACCAGCGGCGGATTGTGACCTGCATTGACGTAAGTGACGCGTCCTGTCGATATCTCAATAACGCAGACCCATGCCGTCACGAACATGCCGGCCTCATTGTGCTCGCACAGCTGCTGGTTGGCTCTGGTCATCGCCACAGCCGGCGTCATGCCGTCCTGAAGATTGTTTTTGATGAGTGTTTTTGATACGACCATGAACAGGGCAGCCGGTATCCCCTTGCCGGAAACATCGGCCATGACAAGGGCCAGATGATCCTCGTCTGTATAAAAGATATCATAGAAATCTCCGCCCACCTCCTTGGCCGGCGTCATCGAGGCCTGCAGATCCAGCTCTTTCCTGCCCGGGAATGTCGGCAGGATCACAGGCAGCATAGATGTCTGTATCCTCGTGGCCACATCCAGCTCGGACGATATTCTCTCTCTTTCAGCCATGATCTGGCGCTGCCTGCCGATATAGTTCGTCACCGCGATCATAAGTACCAGTCCGACAGCATTCGCTATTATCAGAGGAAGCGCCACGGTCTTGATTATCGACACCGCCGTATCCATCGGTTTGACTATTATCAGTACGAGCAGCAGATGGTAAGCTTCCATGACGACCGCCACTGCCACCGCCCATACAGACTTGATTATTTTTTCCTTGAATTTCAAATGCAGCAGACCGCAGAAGCCGCCGATGGTAAAGGTGGCCAGCGAGCATGCGTACACAGTAGGACCTCCCAGAGTCAGCCTGTGCAGTCCGGCAATAAGTCCGGCAATAAGTCCGCCTACCGGGCCGCCCGCCAGTCCGGCCATCATGGGTCCGATATCTCTGATGCTTATTATGGCTCCCTCGAATGCCACCCCTGAATAGTTGGCATAGATCCCGAAAAGACCGCCGACCAGACCCATGAGAAGACAGGCGCGCTGCTTCTGGCTGTTCTCCTTTGTCTGGAAATAATCATAATAGCGATTGTTCACGAAAAACGTCAGTATGATTATGACCGCTATCGTGCCTATCATATGTATCAGTATCGCAATCGGATTACCTGACATGAACTCCCCTTTCTGCATTTAAATCATTATTTAATTATTATACCATAAATCCTATACATATTAAAACACTGATTCGTTTTTCTTGGCAATTTTTTATATTCTTGTCGATACCTTAAATATCCGTTCGAGTTTTCAGCCGCATCAGGAAAAAAATCAACATCTTATCGGCATCCTGATATGAAGAAGCTGCCGCTTTTGCGGAACGTGATATGATTTTGAGCCATGTAACAAATATTCGCGATATTATTTGTGCTCACTCAACAATTCTTCTTTTGTACGATTGTTGACACATAATAAAATCAGTATTACAATTATTGATATAACGCAGTCAGGCACAGCATCAGCCTCGCCGGCAGGCACAGCGCCGCACCGGCATATCGTCCGCCGGCTGCAGACATTTGGAGGAAAAATAAATGAAGTATGATTTTCCCGTTACAAGAACGGAACATCCCAAAGCAAAGCCGGATCCCGATAAACTGAAATTCGGCACACAGTTCACAGATCACATGTTCATGATGGACTACGAAGAAGGCAAAGGCTGGATCAACGGCCGCGTCGTGCCTTACGGACCGCTCAGCCTTGAGCCGGCAGCAGTAGTCTTCCATTACGGGCAGGAAATGTTCGAGGGCCTCAAGGCCTATAAATCCGCAGAAGGCAAGATCCTTCTTTTCAGGCCGGACATGAACGCCAAGCGCATCAACAGGACCAACGACAGACTCTGCATCCCGCAGCTCGACGAGGAGCTCTTCGTGGAAGCAGTCAAGGCCGTAGTCACCACAGATGCAGACTGGATACCCGAGAAGGAAGGGACTTCCCTTTACATCAGGCCGTTCATCATCGCCGACGAAGCCTTCCTGGGCGTCAGACCTGCTCACCATTATATATTCATGATAATCCTCAGCCCTGTCGGCCCCTATTATGCCGGCGGACTGGCACCGACAAAACTCTATGTCGAGGATAAATATGTCAGAGCCACACCGGGCGGTACCGGGGAAGCGAAATGTGGCGGCAATTATGCAGCCAGCCTCAAAGCCCAGGTCGAAGCTGCCAAGAAGGGCTACGAACAGATCCTCTGGCTCGACGGAGTAGAGAGAAAATATGTAGAAGAGATCGGCACATCCAATGCTTTCTTCATGATAAACGACGAAGTAGTGACAGCGCCTCTGGGCGGCACTATCCTGCCGGGCATCACCAGAGACACGGTAATAAATGTGCTGAAAAATAAAGGCGTCAAAGTTTCCGAAAGAAGACTCACCATCGACGAAGTATTCGAAGCAGCCAAGGACGGCAGTCTTAAGGAAATGTTTGCTTCCGGAACAGCAGCAGTCATATCGCCGGTAGGCGAACTGTGCTACAAGGGCGAGAACATCGTCATCAACGGCGGTGCTATCGGTCCGGTCGCACAGGATCTTTATGATACGATCTACGGCATCCAGACAGGTGCCGTTGCCGATACAGCACACTGGACAGTAGAAATCAAATAGCGGCGCTGACGCAGCAGTGAACGGACCGCGTCAGCAAAAAACGGGACAGCGAACGGACCGCGTCAGCAAAAACGTGACAGCGAACGGGCCGCGTCAGCAAAAAACGTGACAGCGAACGGGCCGCGCGACGCGGCGCAAGGGTGATACAGATGGCAAACAAACTCTCGATGCTGAGCATCAGATTAAAAACACTGACGATATTTCGGGGTCTTTTAAAAGACCCCGTTATTGACAAACTGCAGGAACTGCTGTGGCTGGCAGACGAAGGCGAAGACATACGCCATACAGTCTCCTCATACAGCGCTTTCGTAGCCAGGCTCTATCTGAACACTCCTGACCTGAGCAGGTACATAGCACAGCTGGTCCTCAACGACGAGAACTTCTATGTCAAAGAAAAAGCCTGCGGGAACGAAATATCCGCTTCCGTAGAGAACTGTCTCAACGAAGAGCTCGAACTGCTCCAGGAGATCTGTCAGCTCAGGAGCGAGACCGTACGCAAGGCCATGCAGTATCACCAGTTCCTTCCGGAATGGGACAATTCAGAGATCGATCTGAAGGGCGAATACATGCGGCATCTCGAGGAGCTGCCCCATACAGGCTACGGGATATTCAACAAATACCATACCTTCGTCATCAGGGGCGACAAGATCACACCCGTCAAATATCCAGACAGCCAGAGGCTCGACCAGCTGTTCGGATACGAACGCGAGCGCAGCATGATCATCAGGAACACCGAAGCCCTGATGAACGGCAGAGGCGCCAACAATATGCTTCTCTACGGAGACGCCGGCACCGGCAAGAGCTCGACCATCAAGGCCGTCGCCAACCACTTTGCCGAGGACGGACTGCGCCTGATCGAAGTCAAAAAAAATCAGCTGTTCCAGATCCCCGACATAGTCGACGAGATCTCCGGAACTCCGCTGAAGTTCATATTGTTTATTGACGATCTGAGTTTTTCGAGCAACGATGACAACTTCTCCGCACTCAAGGCCCTTCTCGAGGGAAGCGTATCCACGCACGGAGACAACATCGCCATCTACGCCACCAGCAACCGCCGCCATCTGGTCAAGGAGACCATGGCCGACCGCACCGGAGACGAACTGCATGTCAACGACACACTGCAGGAAACGATGAGTCTGGCTTCGAGATTCGGCCTGACCATCACATTCGGCAAGCCCGACAAGGACGAATATCTCTACATCGTCAAGGCTCTGGCAAAGGAATACGATCTGGACATGCCCGAGGACGAACTCTTCATGCGCGCCGAAGCTCACGCTCTGCGCAACAACGGACGCAGCCCGAGAGTCGCCAAGCAGTTCGTCGAACTGCAGAAAGCCGGACTGTAACAGAAGCTGCAGAACAGCGATCAAAACCATATAGCGAAAGCCGGACACTGAGGTCCGGCTTTCTTATTTATACAGCGATCCAATTGTCCGATCATCTGCGATTAGATTATCTGATCATCTGCCGTAATGGTCATAGTGACCATACTTCTTATATTTTTTGTACGCCTTCTTATAATACTTGTGGTCGGTCTCCTTATTGAGCACGGCCCCGAGCACCTTGCATCCGGTCATCTTTATCTGCTTGACGGCTTCCTGCACCTTCCTGTAGCTGACCCAGTTGTCTCTGATCACAAAGACCGCACCGTCCGCTTCCGGAGCGACGACCGCTGCATCGATGACTGCTCCCAGAGGAGGACCGTCGATGATCACACAATCGTATTTTTCTCTGGCATAAGCGATCAGCTCCCTGAAGTTCGCGCTGCCCAGCAGCTCTGTCGGGTTCGGCGTCACCGGCCCCGCTGTAATGATATCCATGTTTTCCACGTCTGTGCTGTATATGCAGTCTTCCACAGCCGCCTGTCCCGACAGGCAGTGAGACAGCCCTCTGATATCCTCATCGCACTTGATATTGCGCTGAGTCACGATCACAGATTTACGCATGTCGGCGTCGATGAGAAGCGTCCTGCTGCCCTCTTCGGCAAAGGATCTGGCAGTCTCGAACGACAGCGAGCTCTTGCCCTCTTCGGAAACTGTCGATGTGATCAGCAGCACCTGCAGCGAATCGCCGCAGAACCGTATATTGGTACGCAGGCTGTTGCAGCCTTCTCTGACGGCATAGTTCTGTCTTTTCAGTCCGTCGAATTCGATCTTTTTAGTCATCGCTGCCCGCCTCCTTTTCTGTTCCTTCCGCACGGCTGTCTGCAGCAGCCGCGGATCTCTCTGCACCCGCATCGTCGGCCGGCCGGTGACCGTAGCCATACCCATAGCCGTACCCGTAACCCTTTTCGGCATCACTCTGATCGCTCAGCGAGAACGCCGCCAGAGTATTGAGCTCGATATACTTTTCTATGTCCTCCGAACTCCTGATATTGTCGTTCGTAATATATCTGATGATGAAGAACAGCATCGCTCCAAGAAGACCTATGAGGAAGCCGATGGCGATGTCCCTCTTTTTGTCCGGCTTGGACGGATTCTCTGAGATGACGGCATTCTCGACAATGGTCGGCTCGTCAGTCTTCATTATCTCCGATATCTGCTTCTGGGCGACCACCGCAAATTCATTGGCGATCTCCTTGGCCACCGCCGCATCGGGATCATCGATGGATATATTCAGGATACGCGTATCCTGGGGATTGGTCACCGTCATGCGGTTCAGCATCTGCTTGTAGGAATCATTGAGATTGAGATCCTTGATGACCGTCTCCACTACAGGCCTGCTCTTGATCAGCTCCAGATAATCGCTGGCCAGCGAAGTCCCGGCCTGTATGTCGGCCAGACTGGTTATGCTGGTGCTCTGCGTGAGGATATACAGTTTGGAAGTAGATGTGTACTGCGGCTTTATCACGAAAAAGCACATCACCGCCGCCACAACAGCTCCGATGACCGCGATCAGTATGATAGACAGCAGCCGCTTCCTGATGACAGACGCGACCTCCCGCAGATCTATCTCTATTTCTTCTCTGTCCCTGTTCATATTTTTTCCTCCCGAATAAAATCATTATCGAACAGCCTGTCCGGATGCTTGTAAAGGACATCCTTCAGTCTTTGTCCATCAGTTTTCTTCTGCAGTTTTTCCACCGCATCCGCCATCAGCGGCGCACGGCCTCCGGTATCGTGGCAGTCGCTGGCGATAAAATCCACCAGCCCCCCGGTCAGCAGCTTTGTCGTCTTCACATGCACGGGATCCAGCAGGCCCCCGGTAAAAGACCTCGCATTGATCTGCACATATGCGCCCAGCTCCCTCACCCTGAGGAAGCGGTCCTTCGCTTCCCAGAGACAGCCATATCTCTCGGCATGCGCGATGACGGCACGGTAGCCCGCCTGAGGTATCATCCTGAGACAGGCCGCGAGTTCGTTCCACTCTATAGATGTGGAAAACTCCGTGAGTATATATCTGCTCCCGGCCAGAGTGAATGCTCTGCCATCTTTGAGCGCCGCGAGACACCCCTGCGAAAAATACAGTTCATTTCCCAGAGCCAGCTCCACCCCGGGGAAGCGTTCACGCACCGCCTCGCTGACCTGTGCGAAAGCTCTGCGGACTGTATCCGGCGACGGGCTCCTCCATTTCAGCGAGAAATGCGGCGTGGCGATCATCCTTCTGATGCCCTGCCTGCAGGCGAGCTCTATCATCTCCAGAGATTCCTCGAGTGACGAAGCTCCGTCATCGAGCCCCGGCAGTATATGCGTATGGATATCTGTAAATGTTCCTGCCGCCGCTGCGGCCGTCTGCCTGTCAGTCATCTCTTCTTACCACTGTCTCTCACCTGTCTCTGCCGCCGTCCGTCTTCTGAGCGGCAGCCAGCAGTCCGATGAATACGACCAGATAAGTCATGGCCGCCAGTATCAGAGGCATGGCGCTCTCTCTGACGAAGGTATCATGGAACACCCGGTAGTATTCCGGTGCGCCTGTGGTGCTGCCCATGACATCGGTGAACATCATAGCAGCAGCTATGCCTCCCGAGGCCAGGGCCGCCGCCAGAAAAGATAACGATATTTCACGCATGAAGCGTGCACCTGCGCCCGTGATCACGAGCAGCAGCACCGCCGCCAGCAATGCCGCCGCGATGCCTCCCCACAGCATGATCAGAGACATCCTGTCCGTGCTGCGGCTGAGGTCCTTGAAATATATACCGAAATCGAATGCCGCCTGATCCTGATAATATATTCCGGCATCTCTTGTCATCTGTTCCTTCACCGCAGTGAGAGCCGATGAGCTGCCCAGTTTGTTCTTCTTGAAATATGCATCGATATTTTTGCCCAGAGCCCCGGCAGCGGCAGTCCCGTCGCAGGAGACAGTCCTGCCCTTCATAGCCGCGTCAATGGCCCTGCTGATATCCTTATTGAAATCTTTCTCGTCAACGACACCGTCAGCCACGCTCTCCGGCATATCGACATCGGTGACCTCTGCAGTTATTTTGCTGCACAGAGCATCATAGGCCCGCGCCTTGTATGAGCTTTCGTTCAGTGCTTTTCTGACCGTGCCTTCATCCGTGATGCCGAATCTGATCACTACCGCCAGCGCCGCCGAGATCGCCGCGAGAGCCAGCATGAAACAGAGTATGATGCTGACAGTTTTTCTGGCTGTACTGTTACTCATCCTGCGCCGCTCCTTTCGCTATGACCGGCCCGGATACCTTGGCCGCATAGACATAATATCTGCCGCTCCGTTCGCCGAATATGCTGCCGAAGGGCCAGCAGGTGTACATCACCAGCTGTTCCTTTTTTGCATCCAGCTGCCACAGATCCGTATCGGCAGCCTTGCCTTTTCTGATCCTGTCGACCTTGTATCTGAACTGACCGTATCCGGTGCTGACCTCAACGATCTGACCTTTTTTCAATTTTCCCAGCGTTTTGAAATATGTGGTGTCATGACCGCCTACGAGAATAGTCGTGCCCTCTCCCGGACAGCCGCTGTCCATATACTGGCCGGCGCCCTTTTCAAATACCTTGTCGGTATCGCCGTAATAGAGCGGCGCCTTGAGTTTTATGGCGCTGCATCTGATCAAGCCGTAGCGGCTGTCGGCTGCCGGACGCCTGAAATCAGTGATAACGCCCGAGTCTTTCCCGTCAGCTGCCTCGGCAGTATATCCGCAGTTCGGATCGCCGAGTATGGTGACCTGCTGTATCTTCGCCAGCAGACCCGTCTGTGAAAACACCGCATAAGAAAGGCCGATGCCTGCTGCCGCAAAGATCACGACCATCAGTACCGGCATCAGTATTTCTGCTGCTTTTTTATTCTTCATGTATCCAGAGCCTCTTCCTGATGATAAGAGAAATCACGAACAGCAGCGCTCCTGCTGCAATGGCCGCAATGGCGATCGCTATGGCGCCGTCATAACCTGTGCCCTTGACTGCGGGATCCGCAGTCAGCACAGTCGCGCCCTTAGTATCAACTGCCGTGATCACACCGGTGCCGCTGCTGACCTTGACGCCTGCCGAGGCAGATGAACTGCCGTTCGCTCCGGCGCCGCCGGTACCGTTCTGATTCGCAGGTGTGCCTCCGCCGACCGGTACCAGATATCCCGATTCCACTCCTCCGCGGATATTATCGTACATCAGTCCGATAGCCTTTTCAGCCTGGGCATCGGTCAGGTCGACCCCTCCCAGATATGAAGTCAGCTGCGCCAGGGCAGAACCGGTGGCCACATATGATCTGCCGTTATATGTAAAGGTACCCGAAGCCGCGCCGATGATCCTCGATTCGGCTCCGTTGATGCCGCCGGCAAAAACCATGGCCGGTACGGTCATGGCTGCGATCGCCAGTGATATCACTATTAGTGCTGCAAATTTCCTGAATCTCATATTGCCTTCGTTTCCCTGTCAAGAAAATGTCCCGGACATCCCCATGTCCGGGACATTTGTCTTCATGCTGTTATTGTTTACTGTCCCGATATGTACATCGAAACATTATGACTCGTTTTCCAGCTGTCAACGAAATTGAACAAATACAAACTTTCGGATTTACTGTTCGTTATCGAAAGTACCTCAGCTCCGTCCTGTGTCAGCGTGACCGTATCTCCTGTTGATGATTTTGATGCAGTATATATCTTGCCGTTGACTGTCAGCGAAATGACTCCGTTGTCCATTTTAAGTGTCCTGGTATTGCTGCTGACACCGGTTTTTGTAGAATACAGAGTTATTGTGTAATTGCTGGCATCCGTGACGATGCTCTTTTCAGCAGCGTCGTTTCTTACATACCAGTAGGTTATAACTCCCTTGTTTACTACTTTGACTTCATTGCCGGTCTTGGTGATCTCATAATACCCGCTGTCAGTTTTATACGAGAATGACGAGGCCGCAAAATTAGTGTTGACATCGTTCCCGTCCCAAATATTCACATTTGCCGAACCGGTACCGAAGAAGTTGGCTATATCTCCAGATGTAAAATATATGTTTTGCGGGCTGCCGTTGATCTTCGTCTTCAACATTGCCTTGGATACATTATCCGGTATCTTATATTCGCCCGATATCCCTGTTCCTGCTGCCTTGTTCACCTGCACTGTGCATACCGCCGACTTGCCGTCGTTTGTTGCTGTGATCTTCACTGTGCCCGGTGCCTTCGCTGTTATCGTGCCATTGCTGCTGACTGCAGCGATCGCTGTATTGCCGGACTTCCATGTCGTCGCCTGTGATTTGTATCCGTATGCCTGCGGTTTGGTCACTGTCGCCTTGAGAACTGCTGTCGGCGAAGCCATGTCTATTGTCAGCTTAGCCGCGCTCAGCTTTATGGCCTTGGCTTTCATGTTCCTGACATATACAGTCTTGTAGGCTACTGCTCTCTTGTTGTATCTGGAAACGGCCTTTACTTTTACCGTTCCACTCTTCTTGCCGTAAACATTTACATATGTCGATGCTGCATTTGTCAGCGAAGCATATTTCTTATATGCAGTCCTGGCAAAAGACCATCTCACTTTTTTGCTCGCCTTCGATGGCTTGCACTTTGTCACATAGACTTTCAGTTTTGCACCGTAGTCCACATACTTGTAATTGCCTGCTGTCCCCAAATAGATCTTTGACGGTTTAGTTGCCGCATTTACATTTACAGTTCCGATGCCGAGCATACACAGTGCTACAGCAGCGGTGATGAAAATGATGGCGATCTTTTTCATGTTGCCGCTTTTAATTCTTGAATACATAATACCTACCCTTTCTCATTATTAAAATTTCCGTTTGAAAATTATTAATAGTTTTACATTAGTATTTTACTCTCGTACTTTGTCTATGTCAACCAGAGTCCGTTGGTTTTCCAACGGATTCCGGGCATTGTTGACGGATCGCTGCAGAACGGTGCCGAATTTCGGCCGCGCTGGCATGCTGCGTTTCCATATATAGTTATCTGCCCGATCATTATACACTAATGATGCCTGCTGCCGGCCAGCCTTATGATCATGGCGGCCGCAGCTGCACCTATGCATATTCCCGCCGCATCTATCATCAGATCGGTCAGCTGAAAAGCCCTCCCGGGCACGAATATCTGATGTATCTCGTCCGCCAGCGCACAGACCGCACCCAGTGCTGCCGCTGTGACCATCGCCTTCTTACGGGAAGCGACAAAGGCCGCTGCCGCGGCCATCATTGCCGCACCCAGCAGTGTGTACTCCAGGCAATGGGCGGCATCGCGTACCTTATTATCGATGCTCAGCTCATAACCATACTGCCGGTCGGCCGGCCATTCGTCGAAATCCTTATGGATCATCCGCGCCACCGTCCTGTCCACCGGCAGACTCAGCTCAGTAGATCTGACTGCGTCCTGCGCCGAAAAGCAGAATGACATGATGATCACTGCCAGAGGCAGGAGGATCAGCAGCTTTTTTTTATTAGTTCCAGTCGTACCTGCTGACGACATCTATTTGATCCCGGCCTTTTTGATGCCCGTCACCGATAAGCATATTACAACAGAGACCGCCAGCGTCACCAGTAATCCAATCTTAATTTTTTTTTTCATACTCACACTCTTTAATTTAACACAAACAACTTTTTTATATTATTTATAATATCTCAGAGTAATATGCAGCTATATGTTTTGGCTTAATATAACCAAATTCTAAAATATCTGCGATTTCTTTGCTTGCAAGCCCAGCCCCATAAATATTACTAACCCGAACCTTGCATTATATGCATCTTTGTTATTTAATAAGCCTTTAAAGTTTTCATATATTATTTCTTTATCATACAAATATTTTTTCTATCGCGATTTTTTATTAAGCTTTTTCATCATACTAAATGCCACTTCATTCTTTGTAATGAATAAAAACATTCCATATGTTAAACATCCAACACACATAGATAATCCTAATCTTAATATTGGGTTTTGTATCAAAATCATACAGATTAATACCGTAATAATCATTGCAATATTGCTCAATAAAACCGATACAATAAATTTTTTATCTAACTCAAATTTAAATGCGCCACTAATTGCATAAATTTGATATATCGTTACGCATATTTCTGTAACAACTGACGCAAAAGCGACGCCATTATGCATAAATGGAATAATCAACACAAAATTTAAGATAATATTAACTACAGCGCCTATTATAGTTGATATCATCATTTGTTTTTCTTTTCCAATAACGACCAATACTTGATAACCAAAAAAATTGCTAAAAGCAACCGATATTATTGATATCGAAAGAATCCTTGTAGTTAAAATTGATTCTGTAAAACCATCACCAAATAACAACGGAACTAAATCATTTGCAACAAGTATCACTCCAACAGTTGTTGGGATCGATATCATTGTTAATATTTTAATTCCCTTATTTATTAAAACATCAAATCCATGTTTATTGTCATTAGCATAATAATAACTGAGTCTCGGAAGAAAAACCGCGCAAATAGCAGTTACCACTGTTTTTATTACACGTATGCCTCTAATTGCATTTGAATAATATCCAACTATTGTATCGCCATAGAAAAAAGTTAGCATAGTAGTATCTGCCAGTGTATATATTTCAATTGCTATAGATGCCGCTAACATTATAAGTACTGGCTTCACATGTTGCCTAACGTCAAGATTTTTATATTCAAATCTCACATATTTCCTAATATGCACCATATTAAAAATATAATTTGCAACTGCCGTTAAAGTCGTAATAGCTGCATATATAATAAAATCGTTAGACGATCTTACTAGAAGAAAACAGGCTATCAATGAAAGAATTTTTATTACCATACTTCTAATCATTATGTAACCATATTCTTCTTTACCTTGGTAAAACCAGTCTACATTGATTATGTTGAAAGGTATTGCTAATCCACAAACAATAAATAATGACCATCGCTCTTGAAAATATGAAAGAGTATATACCATCATATAATAAGCAATTGAGCATATGATAGTAGATATCGCATTGATAATAAACAACTCGCTAAATGCCTTATTTTGTTCATGTTGTTTTCCGTTCTTTGCAGCGATTATTTTTGTTCCATAGGTAGGAAGTCCAAGTGCTGCCACAATTGCAAAATACTGAACAATATTCTGAGCCGAAGCCACTTTTCCAATACCTTCAGCCATTAATATCCTAGACACCCATGCCGCAATTATTAAAGGGAATAGCACATTTAAACTTTTATATATGGTATTATATATTGAGTTTTTTGCTAAAGACTTCATTCATTTAGTTCCTTTTTTGCGACAGACAGAGCCGCTTCTATCACTTGATCCATATCGTAATATTTATATTCGCCAAGCCTGCCACCAAATATCACCCTCTTCTCCTCTTTCGCAAGTTTACTATATTTTTCATAAAGCTTAATATTTTTTTCATCATTCACTGGATAATAAGGTTCATCTCCAGATTGCCATTCTGATGAATATTCACGGCTAATTATTGTCTTAGGGAGATTCTCCTCTTTCTCATCTTTTCCAAACTCAAACCATTTATGTTCAATAATCCTTGTCCACGGTGTTTTGTTATCAGTATAATTAACTACCGCATTACCCTGGAAATTAGGCTTATCAATTATTTCATTTTCAAACCGTATTGAGCGGTATTCCAACATTCCAAGTTTATATTTGAAGTAAGCATCAATAGGCCCTGTATAAATAATCTTTTGTGCCAATGAATCAAATATGTCTTTATCATATAAATAATCAATACATAATCTGACTTCAATACCCTCTAACATATTTGCAATCATACCTGTATAACCACCTATAGGTATGCCTTGATATAACGCATTGAAATAATTGTTATCATAAGTAAACCGTACTGGGAGTCGCTTAATAATAAACGTAGGTAATTTTTTACAATCACGTCCCCATTGTTTTTCAGTATATCCCTTTATGAGTTTTTCATAAATATCTCTTCCTACAAGGCTGATCGCTTGCTCTTCAAGATTATTAGGAGTGGCAGTTACTTCTTTTCGTTGTTCTTCTATTATTCCGATAGCCTCTTCCGGATTTATGGCCCCCCACATCTTATTGAATGTATACATGTTAAATGGTAGAGAATAGATTTCTCCATTATAATTTGCAATTGGCGAATTTGTAAACCTGTTAAAGGCTGCAAATTGCTGTAAATAATTCCATACTTCGCTATTGTTTGTATGAAAAATATGTGCCCCATATTTATGTACATTTATTCCCTCAATCTTCTCTGTATAAAGATTACCAGCTATATTAGGTCTTTTATCAATTACTAATACTTTTTTTCCAACCGTTTTTGCTCTTTGAGCAAAAACAGAACCATAGAGGCCTGCTCCAACTATCAAATAATCATATTTCATCGTAATTATCTCCAATAAATTAATAAATGCTATATGTTTCTTTTTTTAATGCTGATAGATTGATTGCACTTCACAATACTGTTATCCGGAATATCTTTGTATACTAAGCAATTCGCACCAATTATACAATTATCTCCAATTGTAACACCTTTTAATATTGTACAATTACTTCCCACCCACACATTATTACCAATATTAATTGTCCCAGTAGAATATCCTTGTTTAGATATCGGTTCATTGCTTTGATTAAAAATATGATTTTGATCATATATCTTTACATTCTCACCGAACAATACATTTTTTCCAATTTCAACCTTTTCATGAACTGTTATCGAACAATAATTATTAAAAAAAGCAGAATCAATGATTAATTGGCCATTTTTTTCTATAAATACCTTAAAACCAGCCCTAAAGCTAATGTGCTGTATCTTAATTTTATTCCTAAATACAATTTTATAGTGGGCTAGGACAACTAATTGTCTAATTTTAAATAATAATCTAATAAATGTCATGCTCTCACCTATATTGATATTGCTCGTCCGGGAAAAAAATAATGCAAATTTTATGTTTAATAATATTTTATATATTTGTTATCGTTTAGTGATTTAGAATAATGTCGTTTATTAATTTAACATAATTGTATGCAAAAATATCTGATGTAAAATATTTTAAATATAAATCTCTATTTTTTGAAACACTGGCATTCTTTTTTATTCGATTTTTTACTTCCTGGATTTTTATTTTTGCATCCTCAACCCCATTAAAAAAATCAATATTGCCATCGAATTGTTTAAAATATTTGTTTCCGCCAGTATCGGTAACCAACACATTAATACCTATTGACAAAACTTCTAAAAGGACTAAATCAAAATACGTTTCTTTGTTAGGCAAAACGAATAAATCTGACGCTCCCTCAAGAGAATAAGGATCATTTGTCCACCCCACCTCTATCCAATAATCAAGATCCGGGCGTTTAAGTGGCGCTTCTTCTCCCGCAATTAAAAAATAAATATTATCTTTTTTACTAAATTGTTGGGCAATTCGCTTTAAAGTATCATAACCTTTCACTGAATTATGCCGTCCAACATATGAGACGACAAAAGCATTCTCGGGTATTTTATACTTTGTTCTTACTTCTTGCCTATTAGTTTTAATTTTTTCTAAACATGAGTCTACACCTGTCGGCAAATATTTAATCCTATTAATAATTTGCCTTCTAACTAAATCATACTCGCTCCAGTTATTTTTATATGATTCCTCCGCTTCTTTGCATGGAAAAATTATATAATCTGCCCGTAAAAAAGATTCCCTTACCGCTATTTCATATTTCCGTAAATGCTTTTTGCCATATAACCTTTTTTCAAAGTTCGAATATGTATCCTCAATTTTTTCAATGTGCGGCGGTTTTGGAGAATGCGTAGTTAAAATTACGATACCTTTATATTCATTTAATGTATTTAAATTTTTATATAAACTGACACATGAATGAAAATGAATCGCGTCAAATTGTTTTAAATAATCCGAATCGATTCCCATATCCGGATTATTTATCTTTATATAATCTTTAAGTCTTCCAAACACTCTATAAATTGATTTTATGTTTGCAGGAAGTGAATTATATTTACTTCGTATTTTTTTGTTGGTATTTATAGATGGAAGTAATTCAAAAGAAACTTCTTCATTCTTTTTTATGCCCTTTAGCAAATTGTAAACATACCCTGCCGGTCCTCCTTTAGGAGAAATATTATTTTCTCTCATAAATATTAAAACTTTCTTCATCGTATATACTTTTTTCTCCTCGTCAATAAATAAATAATAGCGAATGGTATACAATAATTCAGTATTTGTGAAAATGTTAAAGCTAAATCATATAAATATACTCCTAAAAATGAGAAAACAAATAACATTGCAAAGGTATAAAATTCAAAACTATCTGTACAGTTGTTCAATCTTTGAAACATTTTTTTTGAAAAACGGATTAATATCACTGGAAAAACTGCAGCTCCTATCAACCCAAAATAATAATACCCTTGACTTATTATTGGAATTATTTGTGAATTATATACAGTATCATATCCTAAAGCACGATTAAACTCCAGATAAGACATGGGCATATTTACAAAATAATGATTTATTAGTGGAATTGACCTTAAAATATCGCCAAAAAAACTTTCAAATCTCTCACCACCTGCCATAGCAAAACCGCCAGCCACATTAACTGTACCGCTAAAATACGAATTTAACTTATATGCAACAACATCCTCTGTCGTCGATCTCATCATTGGCAGCAAAATAAAAAATACGAAAATAATAATAATCATTGACATCCCTGCAATGTTTACTATGCTTTTAGTGTATTTAGAATACAATTTTGCCAATAGTAAAATGCATGCTATTGCAGAGAAAACCGTTGCAGCCTTGTCTTCTGTAGTAAAAACGCAGGATGTGGCTATAACAATTACACTTAAAAGAATGGCTATTATGGGCTGATGATCCTTTAGCTTTTTCCATATTATCATTATTACAAAATAGCAGATAATCAATTTTGTGATTTGTATAATCCACAATCCAATTTGATATACAAATATTGGCATACTTTTTTTTACCGTTTGGCTTGCCTCTAAAAAAGCATAGTAATCTTTGCTATTTGAATAGAAAATAAACCTGAATTTCAAAAGTATTTGCGGATATTTGATTATAATCATTACTGATATTATTATAAGTAATAATATTAATAATTTTGTTCTTCTTAAAAAAATTATATTAGAATTGAATTCAACTGTTTGCCCTTGAAAAATATTTTTTTTTGATAACGATAAATATATAGTGACAATTAGTAAAACAAAACACTGTAGCAGCACTGCATTTACAATATTGTAGTATACTTTTTCATTGTATTCTGTCAATGAAAACCCACCCTTATAAAAAACATATACTGGGAAAATCAAAAACTGAACACTATAGAACGCCATTACTAAGGTATTTATAATATCAAACATTGTGTAATGTGATATTATCGAAAACAAAATCACACAAATCAAATATATGGCTGGCAACAGAATCATCGACCTAAACCGTGAATCCACATCAAAATAATTTATTGCGCATATTAACAATATCGTTACAGCCGTAACCATAAGAAATATACTAATACTTAAGGAAGCCCTTTTCCATATGTTGCATTTATTTTCCATTATTGCTGCCACCTAACACACTTATGATGATCACATATCAAGAAAAAACTCTTTTAATATTCGGTAACCTAATTATTAGATTGTTTGATTTTTTTATAAATTAATAGTGTTTCCTTTTCTATATAATCCCACGCAAATTTTTCGTTAACCATTTTAATTGCATTATCCGATTTTTTTTGAAGCACATTTTTAGAATTAATTGCTTCTCTTATACACCTAGAAATATCTGCGACTTCATTATCAGCAACCCATCCCGCATCAAATTTTTGCAACATATCGCCTAATGTCGTTCCTTTCGTTATCAGACAAGGAACACCATAGCTCAAAGCTTCTAGAATCCCCATAGGCATTCCCTCAAACCGCGAGGTTTGAATAAATAAATCCGAAGAAAGCAAAATCCTTGTTTTGTTTTTCCCTGTAATTTCCGAGTGCAAATGTACTATATCTTCAATGTTGTTTTTTTGAATAATATTTAATATTTTAGTTTGCCTGCCTTTGTAATTCGGACCATAAATATCTAATTTTACTTCCCTGCTTCTTAATAACTCCTGCTCAGTCATAATAGCATTTAATAATAAATCCAATCCTTTTTGATAAGTCTCTAACCGACCAATATATACTATTTTTTTAATATCCTGTGCTACGCATCTCTTATCTAATATAGGCATACTCATACCATTAGTTCCTATAAATTTTTTCGAATTATAATCTGTTGTTTCTAATTCTAATTTTGACAAGCACTGAATTCCAGATGCATTTTTGAAAAAATCGTTAAAGAATAACTTGTTTGCAATAGTTTTTTTGATTCTTTTCCTATGTAATGCTGCTTGCGTTAATTGACTGTGCGGAACAATAATATATTTTATTTTATTCAAACATAATTGCCTTGCAATTTTTATATATTTTTTACAATATGCTTCATGAAAAATTACTAAATCTATATTTGGAATAATATTCTTTAACGCTAATACATCTATTTCCCCTTGCAATTGGTATTCATCTAATCCATTAATAGCAATGCCTTTTGCATTATAAAAAAACACATTTGCATATCTTGATTGAGCAATAATATGCCGAGGAACAACCACGCTAACTCCATTACATGGATTATTTTCGATATTTGCAATGTGTAAAATATTCATTATGTTATTATCCTTATATTAATTAAAATTTCCCTTAATATTTGTAGAACAAATCCCAGGAGTTCTTTTTAATCTTATTACATCCTTGTCATGCTCAACGCACCATGTCTTGGCAATATCAAACCTCTGACCATGATGATCTTCCCCAAGTGCTAAAACATCAAAATCTATTTTCATTAAAGTTGCTATATTTATTACATCATAAATTATCACTTTATCCACAATGCGTAAAGACTCAATCATCTCAACTCTTTCAATAGTTGAGTATAACGTATTTGCATTCGGTTTAAACTTTAAGATAGAATCATCATTTTGTACTGCCACTATCAGATAATCGCCATACTCTTTACATTGCTTAAATAGTCTCAAATGCCCTAAATGGAAATAATCAAATACCCCAAATGTTAAGACCCTTTTCATAGCTTCTCTCCTTGTTTCTTTCATATTATTAATTGATAACTCGTATCAGTATATCCAGCTAGTTAATTATTACATTGCCCAGCAAAAATGTAACTGCACATCTTTTAAATAAGCTTGGATTCATCAGAAAAATCTTTGGTATGCAAAGTGCTAATATGGGCCCAACCGCATGAATGCTTATTAACAGACCTTTTTTCAGGTGGAGGTGGAATCATATAATCATCACCAAATTGTATCCTGAGATACTCATCATTATTTGCAGGGACTTTTAATTTAACTGTTTCAAAATCAACATACTGCGTCGGGAATATAACTTCCTTTGGAAATAAAGCATGTGAGAATTTTCTGGTATCAATAAACCCATGAAAGTAATCTGTTTCTAAGTCTTGATATTTATAGGAACTGCTAAGCCCATGGTTAAGAATCCATTTTGATGGAACCATTTTACTTGCAGTTAACATTAGTTTATCTTTAATCCCTTTAGGATCATATCCTCTAATTTCTAATCCCTTAAGAACCACTGCTTTTGACCAAAGGCATTGGAGCTTTTGATTATATATTATACTTGCACAATTATGCAAAATAAAAATATCAACAAAAACTCCTTTATGCATTTTCCAACCTTTATATGCTTTTTCATCCAAGATTGTTCCATTTTTGCGGATCTTAGCCATAGTAATCATATGCTTATTTTTATAATCCGTTGACCCCCATTCTTGAAGATAATATTTATTTTTATTCCCATTAGATTCAAATTTTTCTCTAAACCTCAAGTAATCCTTTTCACTCATATAAATATCAATATCATCATCCCACGGGATGAATCCTTTATGTCTTCTGGCGCCAAGAGCAGATCCAGCCATTAAACAATAATCTATTTTATATTTTCTGCAAAATACATCTATATCTACCATGATTCCTAAAATGTCATCTTGAAGTGTCAATAATCCATATTCATCTTTAATTTCATTCCTAACATACTTTGTCATCTATAAATTGATTCTCCATTTTTTCAAAACTATTGATTGTTATTTAGCATAAACAAATCTATGAAATATTTTTGTGTCCCTAATTCTTTTTTTACTTATTTCAAACCCAGCTTTTTCAACTCCACGTATCGAAGACTTGTTATCCTTTCTAACAAATAAATAACAAGTCAAGTCATTATTTTTATTTACAATATGATTAATCATAAAAGGATATATCCCCTTGCCTCTCGCTTTAGGATCTGTATCGCAAGGTCCTATGCAAGCTTCCTTCTTCTCTAAAAAAGGATATTTATAATTACTAGTAATCAAATATGCCATGTGCAAGATATTATTATTAGAGTTCAAACCATAATATACTTTTGTTTTGCCTAACGTTAATATAGAAATATATAGCCTAAATAACGAAGTCCTATAGTTATGTTTAGGCTCAATAGCACTATATAAATTCCAAAAATGTAATGTGAATTCTTCAATATGAAGATTTACATTGCACCGAATCACATTCTCTGATGTTTTCAATTCTCGATTTTGCTTAAACAACAAATATTCCATCTATATAGCTTACCTTGATCTTTTATATTTTTTCTCTTGCAAATTTTCTAAATACCCAAAATCTAATACGATTAGGAAATATCCTTTGAATTATTACTCTTTTCGAAACATTTAATATATATCTTAAATACCCTATAATGTTGTTATCTAGCATATACTTTTGAAGTTTAATTTCACTAGTAAAATATTCCTTACCTCCACGTCGAGAATACGTATCTGCTCCCACACGTACATTTACAAGGACATCTCCAATATTACTAAAAACGCATTTAGCTTCTAACATGCGAATCCAAAGATAATAATCTTCATTACAATACCAATCTTGATAATTGCCTGCTTTAATCACAGCTGCTTTTTTAAACATTACCGCCATATGATTAAAAGGACATCTTATTTTCATATAGTCCTTAATGCTTTTATCTGTAGTAGGGACTCTCCTATATGCAATAATATTTGTTGGCACATCAACAAACTCTGCAATATCTCCACCAACAATCTCAAGTTCTTTATTTTCTTCAAACATTTTTAATTGTTTTTCGCATCTGTCAGGCAATGCAATATCATCTGTATCCATTCGTGCAACTATCTGATTTTTACATTTACCCAATCCGTAATTCAATGCTAATCCAAGACCTCTATTTTTCTCATATCCAACTATATTAAAATGCTCTGGTTGGTCGTTCAAATATTTTTCTAATACCATGTCTAATTCTGGTGTGAGATTTCCATCTTTAACAATTACTATTTCATCTGGTATCATTGTTTGAAACAACATACTGTCAATTGCTGTCTTTAAATATTCTGGCTTTTCCTTTTTATATACTGACATTAATACACTATATTTTTCCATCAGATCATCTCATTCTAAACACATCTTCGGCTTTTGCCAGTTTTTTTTCATATTCTATCTTTGTTACCTTTCCTTTTTCCAGTAACCAGTCACAATAGTCCATATCGGAAGCAGTCCCTTCACGGACAATATTTCTTTTCTTTATTACATTTTCAATAGTAGCAATAATCAATTTCACATCTCCAAGATATGTAATATCATCTGTATATTTGATATCAAATTCCAGTTTATATTCCCAAGGAATTTCATTTCTTCCGCTTACTTGTGCTAACCCGCTAAGTCCTGGCCTTACTTTATGACGCAAACGCTGTTTATCTGACATAAACACCATATCCCTCACAAGCAGCGGTCTTGGCCCTACAACTGCCATATCTCCCTTGATGATATTCAGCAGTTCGGGCAATTCATCGAGACTGGTGCTGCGCAGTTTTTTGCCGAAGTCCGTAAGACGATCCTCATCCGGCAGCAGCTCTCCCTCTTCATCCCGTTCATCTGTCATCGTCCTGAACTTGTAGAGCCTGAAGAGTTTTTCATCTTTTCCAGGACGAATCTGCACGAACAGTACCGGACTGCCGAGATTCTTTTTCACCAGGATCGCGGTTGCGGCAAGGATCGGACTGAAGGTTATCAGGGCTCCCATCGAGAGTGTCGCATCCAGTGGTCTTTTTACATATTTTTCGTAAGGGCCCTGATGATGCGGCGACTTCTTCTCTGGATGCTTTTTTTCTGCTATCCGCTCCTGGATGAATGCTGCAGCTCCCGCGGCAGCGCTGACTGCTGTTATTATCCCTGCGGCTTTCAGTAATATATCTGCTGTCTTGCTCATATCATCTCCGCCTGTTCAAAACAGCTCCTGATCAGATCCATTATTATTTCCTGCTGTTCTGCTGTCATCTTGTTGTCGCTCGGCAGGCACAGTCCTCTGTTGAAGATGTCCGCCCCGCTGTCGCGGCTGCCGTATATGCCGCTGTTAATAAGTTCATTGCTGCGGAATATCGGCTGCATGTGCATCGGCTTCCAGATGGGACGGCTCTCGACATTGTACTCGGCCAGAGTCTCCATGATCTGCGTGGGACAGCTCTTTCCTGCCCCGCTTATATATGATGCGCTTTCTGCAGTCCTTGTCTGTGTGCACATGGCCGTTTCATCTATCAAAAGACATGACAGCCAGTAGTTCGGCTGCGCCTCTTTCCCATTGAAGGGATTCATCTTCAGCGGAAGATCCCTCAACCCTTCTTTGTATCTTTCATATATAGCCTTCTTCTGAGAAATGTGTTCTGCCAGATGCGGGTATTGCCCTCTGACCACACCGGCTACAACATTGCTCATGCGGTAATTATATCCGATCTCCTCATGCTGATACCACGGAGCCGCTTCCCTCGACTGCGTGGACCATTTTTTCACCCTTGCGGCAGCCTCTTCATCATCAGTCAGGAACATCCCTCCCGACGAACCGGTTATTATTTTGTTGCCGTTGAAGCTGATCGCATTGTATCTGCCGAAGGTGCCTGTCTGTCTGCCCATGAATGCAGCGCCCAGCGATTCGGCGGCATCCTCTATGAGCACAGCACCGCGGCTGTCGCATATCTTCATTATTTCATCGATCCTGGCAGGTACTCCGTATAAATGAGCCAGTATCACGGCTTTGACTTCCGGATATTTTTCAAAGGCCTTTTCCAGTGCCTGCGGATCCATGTTCCATGTATCGTATTCCGTATCTATGAACACCGGCACACCGCCTTCATACAGGACGGGATTCACTGTGGCGCTGAAGGTCATGTCAGAGCAGAACACTCTGTCTCCCGGCTTTATTCCTGCCAGCTTCACTGCCATATGCAGAGCAGCAGTTCCCGAAGACAGCGCCACTGCGTATCTGTTGCCCGTAGTCTCACATGTCAGCCTTTCAACTTCATCGATGTTCGCGCCGACAGTCGACATCCAGTTGCTCTCATAAGCCTCTGTCATATATTCCAGTTCTTCGCCGTGCATTGTCGGTGAACTGAGCCATATTCTGTTTTCAAATGGTTCTATTCTTTTCATTGTTTCTTTTTTCAAGGATTTTTTTTGCTCACTATCTCCAGCCCGGCCGTGGTCCTGATGGTACGGCCCAGCATATCTATGTCCAGTATCGCTCTTCTCTTATGCCTGTCTATCTTTCTGATCCAGCCCTCGCGGCCTTTCAGCGGTCCGGATGTGACCCTGATGCGGTCGCCCTCGATATAGCCCTCCGACATCCTGAACACTCTGCGTTCATCGAGCATGGCGGCCATCAGCATCCTGTCTGCCTGCGACATAGGCAGGATCTCGCCGTCGGCATCCAGCAGCTTCGTATATTCCGGGATCCTCTTTATCATCTGCCTCAGAGCATCTATCTCCTCTGTGCGCACGAAAATATATCCCGGGAACAGCACTCCGGTCTCCCGGTGCCACTGCCCGCTGTATTTTTTCATATATTCATATTCCGGCACGAATATCTCTTTTATCGTACCTGCTTCTGTCCTCGACCGGCACATGCCGACCGTTTCCTTTTCCCTGCCGGTGAACACCTGCATCACATACCAGCACATCGCTTCCTCCCGGGGCAAGCTTCGCCATGCGGGCCGTTTCCGGCTCGTTCCGCTGCATTGCCCGTATAAACATCTCAAGTGCAAAACGCGGCAAAGCGACGATTTTACACTTCAGAATCATGTAACGATATCGGTTTGTATTTCTGCTCAGAATATCTCGGCTGCAACAGGCTCATGGAGGCTGCCGGCTGCCGTATACTGCTCTTCCTCCCTGGTCGTCTCTTCTTTCGTTTCCTGAGCATTGTCTGTGATCGTATATGTCTCGCAGATGGCCGCTGCCCTCTCCTTGATATCGGGGACATTGTCTTTGGCTGCCTTGAACAGCTTGCCTATTTCACGCTTGAATTTTTTTGTATCCGGTACTACGGGACTGCCGATGAAGATCAGATCGTTGTCTGTCTTGCGCAGGCCCTCTTCATCCATCAGCAGTTCTTCATACAGCTTTTCTCCCGGTCTGAGACCGATGATCTTGATCTCTATATCCTTGCCGGGCTCCAGCCCCTGCAGACGGATCAGGTTTTCCGCCAGTGAATATATCCTCACCTGTTCGCCCATATCGAGGACGAAGATCTCTCCGCCTTTGGCGTACAGTGTGGTCTGCAGCACCAGAGAGACCGCTTCGGGTATGGTCATGAAGAATCTGGTAACTTCCTTATGCGTTACGGTCACCGGACCGCCTCTTTTGATCTGCTCATTGAACAGAGGTATCACGGAACCGCTGCTGCCCAGCACGTTGCCGAATCTTACTGCTGCGAACCTGGTCGTTTCAGATTCGGCGGCCAGTGTCTGTATGATCATCTCGCACAGTCTCTTGCTGGCTCCCATGATGCTGGTGGGTCTGACGGCCTTGTCGGTGGATATCAGTATGAAGCTCTCTGCTCCGTGTTCCATGGCCGCCTTTGCTGTCAGATATGTGCCCATGCAGTTGTTCTTGATCGACTCATTGGGCGATTCCTCCATCATCGGCACATGCTTGTGCGCCGCCGCATGGAAGACTATCTCCGGCCTGTACTGGTCGAATATCTCCTTGAGCCTGCTGCTCTCTCTGACCGAACCTATGAGGAATGCCATGCGCTCCTTGCCGTATTTTTTGGCCAGCTCTCTCTTGAGGAAGTAGCCTGTGTTCTCGTTGACATCGACTACCACCAGTTTTTTCGGGTCGTATTTCATCACCTGCCGGCATATCTCCGAGCCTATCGATCCGGCCCCGCCTGTGACCATCACGGTCTTGCCGGATATCATGTCATGCAGGCCGCTCTCGTCTGTTACGACCGGCTCGCGTCCCAGCAGGTCTTCATACCTGACATCTCTTACCTGATTTATGAAGCCGCCGCTCATGCCCCTGGCTGATGCCGGCAGTATCCTTACTTTCATTCCTGTGCGCGTGCATATCTCTGCTATTTTTGCTATCTCGTGCGGGCTGCTTCCCGGAAGCGCGATAATGACCTTTTCGGCGTCATAGATTTTGGCTATCCTCTCGAGATCGTCCCTGCCTCCGGCGATCCTCAGACCATGGAGATAGCTCTCCCATTTTTTCGGATCATCGTCCATAAAGCATACGACCTTGTTCTCCAGCAGGTTATAGCTGTGCATCTCGCGGTACAGCGCCTCTCCGGCGGCACCGGCTCCGTATATTATCGTCTTTGTGTGTCCTGCTCTGGCCTTCTTCTGCTGGTGCTCCTTCATCATCCGTACCGAAGCTCTCGAACCGGCAACGAGCAGGAATATGGAAATGAACTCGATGAAGTAGCAGCTCCGCGGCATGGGCATCCCCATCATGAATTTGTAGCTGATTATTATCAGCGCTGAGATGAAAACCGCTGCTGCCATGCGGTATACATCCGGCAGCGATATCCATTTCAGTACCATGCTGTACATCCGCATCACGCCAAATATCGCGACCACTGCCACCGCATCCAGCGGCAGCGTGATCACGCATGTGTGCAGGTATTCATTCGGTATATTGTGCACATCAAATCTGATGACCAAAGCCAAAAAAGAACTGAAAACAACGATCATTACGTCTACCGCAATCATTACGGCTTGTTTCCAGCTCAACAACATACTGCTGTGTACAGTTCGCGCCATATGATATCCCCCCCTCATTAGCACATTAATATATGATAGCACTTCTTTTCAGGGTTTTCAATGTTTAATATGGTACAGTTAGTGTAAAATAATTGTGGAGTTTTCAAAAAAATGAAATAGAGATCAACTCTTTAATGATAGAATTTAATTACCAGAAAAATTCTTGAAAGGAGAGATCTCTATGGAACTCATTATACAACAAAT
>Ga0183096_1000605_pt1 | contig 43482 bp, 38 predicted proteins | sample Biomet5_FD_127791 | JGI IMG/M metagenome (GOLD analysis project Ga0183096, IMG submission 127791) | Microbial communities from bioreactor (seeded with sewage sludge) at LBNL, California, USA - Biofuel metagenome 5 (version 2) (version 3) | ecosystem: Engineered > Bioreactor > Anaerobic >... | reverse complement strand
GCATCACCGCGGGCAGCATAGTTAAGATCCAATAGAAGCTGCTTAAAAAAGCTCTTTTCCGAGGATCTTTGATGATCGCTCATCGTAGTCTCAAATACAGCTGCATCATATTCAGAATTGGATATAAGATAATCCTCAATAACATGCATGGCTTTTGTTTTCCCTGTACGCGATTCACCGTAAAGCATGCACCCTGAAATATGATAATCAAACATAGAGCATACGGTTTCAAGAGCACTTTTTACCTGAGGTGTAAGGATGCTGTACTTCCCTGTGTTTATGGGATGACTGCTGTTTCTATTCATAGCTGTTTCTCCTTACTTTATATTTTTTGTAAAGTTGTCATCTGATTCAATGAATGCTTTTATCTCATCATCTGTCATCAGACTTTCCGTATTCATATGCACAAGTTCCCCTTTCTGGTTTTCTTCCAGTATCGGAGACTCAGGAGATTTTTCTCTGGCGTTTTCACTTATAGAAAGCACTCTGAGACTGTCCTTTTTGCTCTTATGCGCGTTTTTTGTCTTTTCTTCTATAAAGTCCCCTATCTTATCCGTAAAATCGTTCTCTGAGATATTATTTTCGCTATAATATCTATTAATTGCTTTGAGCGATTTGAGATCAAGTGCCGTTTTAGACATTTTCCCCTTTGCATACAGATATCCGATACTTGTGCCATCGGATAAATATGCTTTAAGATGAGACAGATCCTCCGGGTCTATTTCAATAGTAAGTTCTTCACCGACGAGATCATATGCCGAAGCAATGTCAGGCGATGTATAGTTTGTATTAAGATATGTTATGTATGGCCGGCGGCCTTTTTCTATACTCCCCCGGATGATTCTTGTTTCTTTAAACACCATAAGTGTAAATCCTTCCCTTTCTTCTTCCGGCATGATCCTGGGATACATGCCTCTTGATATACGGTTCTGCATGAGCATCATAGGTGAAAATCCGTTAAGCGATTTGTTTTTCTGGCTAACATTGTATTCGGCAATTGCAATTTCAGTAAGTTCCTTGATATCATTATATGAAATATTGAATTTCAGTGCGTTCTCTTCTGCTTTTTCTCTCCTTATATCCGATGGATTGCTTCCTGTTGTACTTGGAAGTCTGTGATATACAGCTTCTTCAAGTGTACCGAAGAATCTTTCTATATGCGGTCTCCGAACCGGCGTTTCCACAGGTCCGAAATTTAAACTGCATTTGAGTTTTTCCATTGCGTCACCTACATCTTTTGAAAGATGTGCCATCGCATTATCCAGATATATTTCATTAGGGACCGCCCATGCAAGTTCGGGCATTGCAAGAGAATGAAAACCTTCTCCTTTTGGATATGAAAGAGTGCTTGATGAAAAAGACATTGGTTTATGTGGCTTGATTGCATTTTCAATACATTTAAGTACATGGAATCTATTATATTCAGGTTCAAGGCAAAGCTCATATCCAAGTATTGCATTTGTAGCTATATCTATTGCCACAATGACCCATATCCTGCTTACAGTACTATGAATTATATCACCTGAACTTATTTTATATTCGACAGTGAAGAACGCATCGATCTTATGTCCATCTATCTCTACTCTCGCAAAAGGTCTTTCGGAGACAGGAGAAATTATCCGGCCGTTCGTTGTCCTGAGAAGGGTCCTGGAATCTTTGCTTATTCTGGTTTTGGCTATCTCATTATCATGATTTTTAATATCTTTAAGCCACCTGTATAATTCTCTGCGCCCATTGTCTTTCAGTGTTAACGGATAATCCTTTCCCTCAATAAAACCAAGCTTTGTAAGTTTTGATATGAATCTTCTGAAGGTTGTTGATACACTGGGAAATTTCTCACTTTTTCTTCCCGCATAGAATAGTAAAATATATCTGCGTATGTCCGGATGTTTATCCATGAAATTTTCAAACTGACCATCCTGTTTCAGGAGTTGCTTATACGGTATCAGCGCATTATATCCCGCAAACATACCATCTTTATTGATGTGCATACACTTTTCTACCAGATATGCTATATTTGAATGATATTCTCCTGTGCTTTTTTCAATTTGACGAATAGAATATTTGCCGGAAATATACATATCGACTGCTTTCTTTTTCCTGAGATATATTTCACGACGTTCATCTGTCATATTATCTGCCAAAGGCTCAGGCCAGGTTTTAGAAACATCCTGCAGATATTTGATTCCAGAGTTACTCACTGCGTATCACCGTCCCTTCGAATATTTCTTGATCTTTGATGTCGGCTGCCAGCTGCCCACTGTAATACATTTCGGCTACAGCCGGGTAAATATATTGATAAGAAAGCTTATCAAGCAATTCTTTGATAATAAGAGTTTCAGATTTGTAAAGTCTATTTTGTATTTCTTCAATAGCCGGGATCAGTGTTTCATATTTGTATATCCCTTTCTGATGAAAAAAGAAGGAAAGATTTTCGATATATGCAGGGCCGAGATATATTTCTTTTTCTGTCCTGACCTGGTAGATTATATCGTGATCTTTACAGTAATTCTTCTGTGTTTCTATTTGCTTTACTACCCTCTCGTCATTAAGTTCGGAGCTGTATTTTACCTCCCATAATTCCTTACCTGTATGCTCTTTACATACAAGCATATCGAATACGGTTTTATGTTCTTCCCCAAAAGCTTCGGAGACCGCCGCAAACGGCTGCTCTGTGAATCCGGATATTTCAGGATCCATTTCAACTGTCAGGAAATTTGCATATTCAAGATCTGAATAAAAAGTCACTCTTCTGTCTTCCTTTGCACTGTATACGATCCAGAAATTCGAACCATATCGTTTTGCCCTTGGCATGTTCACAGGTGCTCCTTTTATCATTAGATCACTCCTTCCTTATATAAAAATCATAACGAATGTTACGTATGCAAAAAAGGTTTTTTTTAACATTTTTGCAATTTTTGTTATAAAATAAAGATGAGCCAGGACAAAAGCCTGACTCATCTTTATTGTTTCTTCCATGTTATTTGTGGTCTAGTGAAACAGCCGTATTGTTTCACGAAAATGGTTATCTAATATTAACTTAATGTTTCAAAAGTTGACGGTGTAGCAGTGCCCCAAGGTGTTTCACTGGTTGTATCCTGTGTAACATTTTCTTTCTGTACAGCCTGGAATATTACATTACATGTTGGAGTTTTTCCAACCATTGCATTTCCCCAGTCTGATGGGATCTGTACACCCGTGAAAAGATTTACAGGTGTTGTAGCACCTTTATCAAGGCCGGCTGTAAGATAATAATACGCAGTAACTTTACCTGTTGTCGCATCTCTGGTAACTTCTTTAGGACCTGTCCATCCTGATCCCAGACCAACAATACAATTTGTTCCATGTGTTGATTCATTTGTTGTTACATCAAGCAGTGTCGCCTGACCTTTTGCCGTGGAAGCTGTTGCCATTTCAGCTACGCTGAGAGGCTGTGTTATTTCGACTTTTGCTCTTACCCATACGGCTTGTGTATTAGCAGTTTTTTGTTCTACTTGAGGAATCTTTGAGATCAAATCTCCAGATTTAACATCAGTAGCATCAACCCATGCGGTTGTATCTGCAGGATCTGTTGTCGATGTATCAAGCATTAATTCTTGACCGGAAATATTAACTGCATTATCAGATGTAGTCATATTGAACGTATTATTGAAAGTGATGCTATCTGTTAAGTATGCGATCAGGCCTACTACGATAAGTGCTGTCGCTAGAGCGAGTGCAATATTCCTTGCCCTGTTTTGATTTTTTACTTTTTCCATAAATGAAGTCTCCTTTATTATTGTAAAAAAAAACAACTTACATGCATTCTCTGAAATGAGCAAGCCCCGTGCATCGCGGTTTCTTATATCCTGAGTACGGCTAATAATAAGCAATAAAATAGCAGCCATTCGGCTGCTTTATAAATAATGTCTGCCGGAAAGGACTCCGGCAGACATTGCTAAAGTGTCAGATCATCGCGTGATAATCACTCAAAACGCGCGTCGATCTTTATAAGGAGTAATTTTACTCTATCACTTATATGGGGACATCTCCCTTTTGGAATATCCCTATGTTAATATTAAATCACTTTTAAAAGCTCATTTGGCTACATCAAAGTACTTTATATGGGACTTTTTGGATTATTTTTCACTCAAATTTACATATTTTGTAAATACTATGCATCGTACTTATTCATCTCCTTCAAAATATTTTAATAAATTTTCTATTGTGAAAAGACGTTTGTTGCCTACTTTACGACATGGAATATAACCTCCGGATACTGCCTGGCGTATAGCCCATTTTGTTATAGCTGTATCTGGATCCGTTTCCTTTATTTCTTTGTAGGCAGTGTCAATAGTTCTTAATTTACTCATGTTGTTATCCCCTTTCTAAAAAAATTCTGTTACAGTTTCTTATATAAAAATCATAACGAATGTTACGTATGCAAAAAAGGTTTTTTTTAACATTTTTGCAATTTTTGTGATTATTAAAAGAAGCCCCGCAGAACACGGAGCTTCTTTATATGTTTAATTATTGTTGAAATTTAGCTATTATTTAAGCATTCATCATATAAATTGCTTATTCCTCATCCGTTTTCTTGAAATCTTTTGAGATCGTTCTATTAAACAATTCTGGATCGTACCAATAGCATCCATTACATACTGCGGTCGTTTCATGGCCAAGAATATATGGCTTCGAATATCCTAAAACTGTTGCATCAAACCGTTTGCCCGTTTCTTTACATTTTCTGCAGTGACTGCGCTTTGCATCGTTTACAGTCTTACATAATGGCTGAAAGTCTTCGACATTCTGCGAATCCAAATCACTCATATATGTATCGTCGTATTTACCATTCTTATGATCGATTTCTATATTCGTATTCACATTCAAGACTCTGCACGGCTCACGTTTTAAAGCATCTCTTATGGACTTTTTTATGCTCCTGTGGAGCTGTGGTTTTTCTTTGTTATATCCGTCTAGTTTCACACTGGAAATACTATTACCTGATTTTCTCCTGTCGATGATATACTTTTTCCCCAATACACTGCTATCTGAACGGCACCAATTTCCGCCGTTGCTTGTTTTAAAGTCAGGATGAACAGATATTAGATCAGACATCATTACTGGTTTGCTAAAGCCATATTCATCTGGAGCAGCTATGTGTTCAAATATTTCTCCGAGGATACCTGTCCTGAGCGTAATATTACGATACGGCATCATTGCCGCTTTGACTGATTCTAAACCATATACATTTTCAAGGTCCTTCTTTATATACTTTTCTGCTTCGCTGCTACTCATCTATATCACCGACCTCTGCTTTGATTCTTTCAAGACTTTTCTCGTAATATTCTTTATTGAGTTCGCAGCCCATAAATATGCGCTGATTTTTCAATGCACACACAGCTGTTGTTCCGCTGCCGGAAAAGACATCTAACACCTTGTCATCTTTGTTAGAATGCTTGCATATAAGTTCTGATATCAAGGACTCCGGCTTTTGTGTAGGATGGAACCTGCCTTTATCGTGACAAATCGGGTGTCTATAAATACCATCGTCGTACTCCGAATTAAAAGTTGGCTTTCCTTTCTTTACACCAAGTATTGCGATTTCTCTATTGTTCGTCAGATAATTCACATGACTGTTCAGTGGTACAGGATTTGTCTTTACCCATTCAATTAGCCTTAACTGTTTGAAATCAGCTTTCTCAAAGTATTCTCTCAAGGTCGTTATTTTCCACAAATCATAAAAACATATGAGTGTTCCTGAATTCTTGAGAACGCGATAACATTCAGAAATTACCGTATCAAGATACTTGAAATCATGATCCCATTCTCCGAAATCCATCGAAACACGGAATCTATCAGTATCTCTTCCTTTTTCTTCACCGGCCCTGAAATTAGTACTTCTTGAAACTTCATAAGGTGGGTCTATAATGACCAGATCAATGTTATTGCTACCAATTTTTTCGAGGTATTTCAAGCAGTCCATATTAGATAAATTGAAAAGGCCTTTCCCTTTGTTGACCTTTGAAAGATATTTTGTATTCTTCGTATTGAATTTGCCGCTGTCGCTTATTTTAGCCATTTCATATCCTTTCTTATGTTGAATAGTTCAAAAAATGAAAATAGCGGCCTGCAGGCCGCTATTTAACATTTTCAGGCAAAAAAAAGAAGCCTTCACATCGGCTCCTTTTCTTCTTACTTTACTATTATCTCATAAGAATCTTATGATTTGGCTACATCAAAGTACTATATTTAGGACTTTTTGGATTATTTTTCACTCAAATTTACATATTTTGTAAATACTATGCATCGTACTTATTCATCTCCTTCAAAATATTTTAATAAATTTTCTATTGTGAAAAGGCGTTTGTTGCCTACTTTGCGGCACGGAACATAACCTCCGGATACTGCCTAGCGTATAGCCCATTTTGTTATAGCTGTGTTTGGATCTGCCTCATTTATTTCCTTAAGATATCAAAGTTTCACTACAAATCCATTTTTAGTTTCTTCTATCCTGGTACTAGGTTTTTCACTTTTTTTGGGTACTATTGATCTATACTGTTTGCGAGTAATCAAATGCTGTGAATATAAATGCTTCGCCATTTTCAACTTTGCTTTTTTTTCAATTTGTCGAATACGTTCCCTTGTGACACTCAATACTTGGCCAATTTCATCAAGCGTTTGTTCTTGATACCCAGCAAAGCCCAGTCTACGAACAATAATTTCTTTTTCACGATCATTAAGTATACTCAATAAGTCATTTACCGTTTCCATTGATATCATGCGTTCCATTTTCATCGTTTCATCATAATCAGGAATTGATAAATAACTTTCATTTTCTCGTATTTCCTCAATACTTATTGGTAACGCCAGTATTGGTGCCATACGAACAGCATTTCTTTTATCACATTCAGTGTATTCAAATAAAACTCGTTGAAGATAATCTATATTAATATCTTCTAAATTTACCTCCCCATAGTTAGCACTTAGTTCCTTCATGATTTTTACGACGTATTCCAAATAATGTACAGGCATACGACAATTATACTGATAATATGGTAAGTTACGATGCATGACTTGTACCATCCACATTGATGCATACGATGGAAACAATCCTTCTACATCATCATTATACTTTTTTATAGACATGACTAATCCAATGCATGCTTCTTGAAATGCGTCTTCTAAATCAATCCCGTCATTTTCATAACAGTATAATGCATTTTTTATTGCGGATCTGATACTCATGTCAAAAATGCGCATCTCAGTTGAAATTATGTTATCCTCATTATTCAATATGTCTTTAAGCAAATAATCATATTCTCCCTTTCTTGCAGGCTGAATGCTTCGTGCATAGTCCAGCATCTGCTTCATACTCGGGTAAATACTCTCTACTTTATCGAAAATATTATCATAATCAAGTTGTGCCATATCATAATCATCATCGTTATCAATTGAATAGTCTTCCTTTTCCGACTTTCTGTGATAATTCCGAATCAATCTATCTGCCTCTATTCGTTCATCGAGGTTGATAAGCCCATGTTTCGAAGTATCATAGGCAGCAATAAATGAATTATCGACCTTCAGTAGATGTAATATTGCTTCTTTAACATAGGCGAATTTATTATCAGAAATGACTGGCTCTATATCGTTTATTGAAACGGAAATGTCATTTTCGAATTCATCATATAACTTAAAGATTTGATGTTTCCCCTTGCCCCCTTTTTCTAAGAATGCAGAATCAAGAAATTTATTGACCTTATAAACGCGGAGAAACAGAAGAACTCCACTAGGTCTATCTGCAAAATAATCAAGATATGCTTTAACTCCCCATGCCGGCATATATTCATGACTCAAATGACTAATTACAGACGAATTAACGCTAAATTCGACTTCAGAATCAATAGTAACAACATAGTTTGATTTTGGAATAATATCATTGTCTTCTAAATAAATACGAATATCTGTCGCCTTACCTTTAAATTTGCCATTTATACCTGTTATAGGTGCAAAATACATATATTTGCCGAGATATTCTGACCTCACAATATTTCTTGCAAACGCTGTAATCTGACAGTAATTATTAAAATGTTTTTCGCCATCTTCTAACATACAAATGGTGCTTGGATCTTCGCGTAAAGCAAATCTCACCTCAGACACATCGAATACCTCACATAACTTTATTTATTGGAAATAACTGTCCTTCTTCAAACAAATCTCCAAGTTTATTCAAGCCAAAACACATAAGTACTCTCGCATATCTATACGGCGTTGTGTTTTCAGGATAAAGTATTTCCAGAAGCCTAGAAATGTATCTTTCTGAATCTACTGACCCTACGTTATAATTATTGCCGGTTGCATCATATGTATTATCCAGATCGTCAAGTATATCTGTGGTTTTTAGTTCTTCAAAATAATATTTAATAGCATATGACATACCAAACTTTGCAGCTGAAAGCGCGTCTTCAAAATTACCTGTTTCCTTTAATTGATTTGCAATTTCTGAAGCGTGCGATGACAATCGCAGATTAGTAATATCTTCTGTCATAATTAACCTCCTTATTTAATTTCCGTATGCATTGATGATATACGTTCGAGTTTATATTCACGAAGTAGATGTGAGCCAAGCTCCTTACGAGCAAGTTGCTCGTCGATTTCTCCTGTATATGCGAGTAGCATGGATTGTTCTGCCATATATGGCAATGCACGCACAATATTTGCCTTATGAATAGGATCTAAACGTCCAAATGGAGAATCCATTATAATTGGCCCTCTAAGAGGCGCATTCTTATGCAATGCACCAATTAACGCTAACGCAACTATATGCTCATAACCGGAAGATCTTCCAGGCACAATGCGGCCAGACTTATGAATTATTTCTAACCCATAATTATCATTAATTCTCAGGCCCACATAATCCTTATCACCGGTAATTTGTACGAATAGTTCCGTTGCATCTTTTTCAACATTTTTCTTTAAACGTTCACGATATTTTGTTTTACTCTCATCAAATATGTTAAAAACGTGCTCGCAAAGATCATAGCGTTTACTGGCGATACGATAATCAGTTCCACCTGCCATTCTATCGATGGTTTTTGAAATCTGCTCTTTATCCTCTTTTAACACTTTCAACGCATCATTTTCTTTTTCAATTCCTTTTTTTGTTTCTGTGATATCCTGTTCTACACGAGAATGCTCTTTTGAAATACGAAAGACATCCGATTCTTCTGTTTCTGATCCATATCTTTCTATATTGTCTTTCAATTCTTCAATTTCTTGCTTCCATTCACTGATTTGAATTTGTAAGCGATCCCGTCGCTCTTCTAAAATGGCAATATCAGATTTTACATCTGTAATATTGGCTACAAGTTCATTAATATTTGTGTAGCATTCCTGAAGTTGATATAATCTTTCCCGTTCATTCTCACTCAGCCCTGTATATTCAGACGTTGATTCATTGATACGTTCTTGAAGCTTGGTTATAATATCACTGTTTACATCTTGTTCACATATAGGGCATTTCTTTTCGGCAACTGCTTTTTTCATCTCAATAATAAAGTGTTCTGCTACATTTCTCTTCTGTTTTTTGGATTCAAGCTGTTTCTTCTCTTTTTCAACATTATTCCTAGTATTATTAATAGTAGTTAATAGCATCCCTTTCCAAGCATTACGTAAGTATACACGAATTTCCCCCATTACTTCACCCAATTCGTCTTCAGCTTCGCTTTTTCTCTTATCCGCTTCATTTCGTTTAATAATCCATTCCCTAAGCTTATCTGTCTCTTTCATTTTATTTTCAAGGATGTTTCTTTTGGAAACTAGCTCGCTCAAATCAGCCTGTTTCTCCTGAATAATATTTTGATGTTCTTCTATATTAGCATTAAGCGTTTCCATCGTATTCCCGAGTTGAACCGTCTTATCATCTGATCTTGCAGCTCTTGCCTTTTGTTGATCATACTTTGATAAGCAATCTTCTATATCAATCACGCCATTTTGAATAACAGGAACTCCTAATATCTTTTCAATTGCATTTTTTATCTGTTCACCGTCTGCCGTATCGACTTCAAGAAGTTCTTCATATTCTTGTAGCAGTTCTGCATCAAATAAGAAAAATCTTGAGACGGATTCTGGCATAATCATATTTAATTCATGATCACGATCTTCAGGAGATAGAATGGAACCATTCTTTTTCAAAAAGAGAATTTTTTCATAATCTTCTTCACCTGAAGGGCTGGTCACATTTTGGCGAAGTGCTAGTTGCCTAGACAATTCATACGTATCACCTTCATTAGACATTTCAATGGCAACAGAAAATCCATGATGTCCTTCAGATACAGCCTCCGAGTTTTCCATCTCACTAAGATTTTGTAAAAGGCCATTTCTTCGTTGTACTACACCAAAAAGTCCATATCTGAAAGCGTTTAAAAGAGTAGTCTTCCCTCTACCATTGTTGCCCCAAAAAATACTTACGCCAGCCTCATCTGTGAAATTCACGGTCTGTTCACCTTTATATGGGCCAAAATTGCGTAATACCATCTTCTTAAAATGCAGCATATTAAACCTCCTCTTCGCCAATCTTGTTTACATACGCGGCAATGGTACGCATTGTTTCAGTTCTTGCCTTACCGCGATCATCTTGATTTTCATATTGATTCATCGCAATATTCTCGACCAACTCTTTAGGAACATCCGGGTATTCTTTTGAACGAATTTCTTCAAGAACTTCCATCAATTCATCAAGATTCTTCCTCGTCGTCGTCATCTTCATATCCTCCATTCTTAACGTCTTCATAATCAATACCATATCTATGCGCAATAATTTTCAAATCAGATACGCAAGAAGGGTTCTCAGCCCATTCGCCAAATTGAATTGCGCGTGATAATTCTGCTTCAATAATAGAATTGCTCTGGTCGTTCTTAACCTTATCAGGAACCACAATTGCATCATAAAGTTGAGCGAAATATTTACCTGCATATGTGCGAAGAATACGACCCCGACGCTGTATGAACTCACGAGGATTCTTCGATGATGCTAAAATAAGTGCATGAGTTGTAGACGGAATATCTACTCCTTCATCCAGACACCTAATAGATACCATTATTCCACCATTCAAGGTAAAATATTTTAAGGTTTCCTCACGATCGCCCTTCATTCCAGAGTGATACTCATATGCGTCATATCCTTTTCCCAATAATAGCGACAGCACTTCTCCAAGTTGAATTTGATTATCACAATAAACAATCCATCTCTGTCCAATCTGATAATTCTCTTGAATTACTGATAAAGATAATGACACTTTTCCTTCAGCCTGTTTTATTATCCTAGCCCTAGCAATTAACTTCATTTTAAGTCTCACATTACCAGAAATAATACTTCTAATGCTTTCCCCCTTTCTTCTACTGGAAGCAATTAATCTATTGATTTCTTTAGTAATTGATTCCCATTCTTCCTGCTCTGCTGCAGTCAGATGCACTTGTTTAGGATAATAATAATACTTTGTCAATACATTTGATTTTATTGCATCTTCAAGAGAAAAAACTGGTTCGATAATTCCACCGAAGTATTTAAAAATTGCATCTGTTCCCTCTGGATCCCCATATCTAACCGGAGTAGCAGAGAGGCCAAGTCTCTCTTTTGCATTTATATTTAATATATTACGTCTTGCTGCACTGCCTATGCGATGAACTTCATCCGCCACTAACAGCAAGTGTTCACCTGAAGCCACGCCTTTAACGAATTGTTCACTGCAAGCAGTATCCATAATTGCAATCGTAACTTTATTGATTGATTTACTAGGCCTTGTCCATAATTGCAATGTTGAATTCTCTTTCCATGTATTGTTACCATCTCCGCATAATAGATAACTAATTTTAATATCACTTATGCTATCATCTATTTCTGATTTCCATTGATGCAATAGTTCTTTAGAAGGAACCAACACTATTACCGATTGTCCCCTATCAAGAGCATCTCTTATCGCGCAGATTGCGGTATATGTCTTTCCGCTCCCCGTAGCATGCTCTAATATTCCACAACGATTATTTTTAACCCAATTTTCAAGTGCTGAGATTTGATGCTTTCTTGGTTTCTTCTTTGTGTTATTCTTATCAGGGCACCATTTACTGGCTAATGATAATGTTGTGGAAATTTCTTTTACAAGAGGTTGCCAGTCATAGCCATTACTTTTACTTATCAATTCTTCTTTTAACGCATCTGGAAATTGATAAACTAGGGTATGCTCCTCTGATCCGTCCCATAATCGCTCAAAATATGATGTTGCACTTTCAACTCGCATGGCATCTCTCGAATCAGACCAACTTGGGAATACATCAATCGACTCAAGATTACCATCTTCAGAAAGGCCTTGAAACGTCTCATTCATTGAACCTCTAAAACCCACTTTATTTCCATCTGCATCAGTAAAAATCCCCACCTTGTCGTGAAATAAACGTTGAAGATCAGGTTCCATATTACTTTCTGGTACAGCAATTTTAATATCTAGTATTCCTTCAGCCACAAAACAGGCCAATGCTCTAGTCGGCTTTATTAAACTTTCTGATGCAAACAATTCGTGTAATTCTTTTGCAAAAGAATCTTTAATGATTTTATCATTCTTTGCAGAATATCCCTCGGTCATGGCAGCCTGATCCGTCTCCGAAATAACAGGTGAACATATAATACGCATGTGTCCACCATTTTCAATAAATTCATGCAATGCTCCCCACGCCAATATATATATTGTGCTGCCAAAATAGCCAGAAATTCTATCATACATGCAAGAAGATCGCATAGCCGGTAAGTAAAATTCGCCTGCTATGTCACTGTCATTCTTGTTGTAATCCGGCCTGAAATTATAATCCTTCAATCTCATTTTGTTTTCCAATCATTATTTGTAAATCAATATCAAATCGCTTCTTTAACGCATCCATTAGGTGTTGCCTTTTACACAACACTACTGTTTCTTTATTATGTTTTTGATAAGTATAAACTTCATTTTCTAATGCCTTGAGTATCTGTCGTAAGTAAATTTGTATATTTGCTGAGTATGCAAACTCACGATGTTTATCCAGTTCAAATAGTACCCAAATCCCCGAATGAATATCCAAAAACGGGCATGCATATCCAACAATCAAATTAGTAATACCATTAGAATCATCAAATTGCCCTCTTTGACCACGCTTTTGCCCATCTAAAATAAGTTGAACTTTATACTCATCAATAGAACGGCCTCCGGGTGGTGATGTACAATTATAAAGATATACTTTAACATTCTGATTGATGGGATATGAAATTCTAAGCTCCAATGGTTTATGTCCTGTATCGACAATGTCTTCAGCATATCCATCAACATCATGCAAAAACAACGAATGCAGTTCTTGTTGTGTCAGTCGTTTATTCATTTCTTGCATCGGACTCCTTTATATTTTGTTCGAAGTTTCGGAGTGCAAATCATATCAATATTATTTCCAATATACTTCTTATTCTTCCATTTTGTTAAATTATACTTAGCAATTAAAGGCTCAGGCAAAGGCATATTATTTTTATCTACCATGACAAACCCTTCTTCGACAATATAGTCGCTGTTGTCTTCTAATAAAGCAGTTAGTCGAGTACAAAACGATTTATTAGTTTGTGGCTTTTCGTATAATCCTTCTGTTGGAAACCAAGCTTCATATAAATCATATAAAAATCCAAATGGGAGCAAACTCCATTTACATTCTGGCAAAACCTCTTTACAGAAACGAGTTAAATTGTTTTGATATATTTCATCACCATTGAATTCAACTTCATACCATTTTTTTGTCATATCACAATAATCTGGATTAATCTCAATATATATAAAATCGCGTCCAAGTTTATTCGCTACAATTGCTGTTGTTCCCGATCCTCCAAATGGATCAAGAACCACATCGCCTTTATTGGTTCCAGCTTTAATAAAAAAGTCGACTAACTTTTGAGGGAATCTCGCTGGATGTGCTATTTTGAATTGCTTACAAAGTCGATGGAAAGTATCATTACTACTTGTATTACTAATAGATATTACACTTCCAGGTTCATCAGTAAGACAATACAAATCATCCACTGTAAGAACACTCCCAGGATCAGCCCCTCCATTATCCTTCCATTTATGACTTAAATCAAAACTGTGTCTACTAGGACGTGTATTTTTTGGCCTTGCTCCTTGGGCTCCGGCTTTAAACAGTTCCTGCATACTATCGCTATATGGTTTTCTAATCGAATCCATATTAAATGTCCAGTCATCAGATTTGCTAAACCAAAAACAATATTCATGCGATTTTTTTGTTCGTCCCATCGTTCCTCTGGAAAATATATTTGGCGGTGTTGCTGGATTATACCAAATATAATCCCTAACCAAATGAAATCCTACTTGTTCTACTAATGCTACAACAAGTTTAAAAACAAAAATACTCTGATAATTGCCATCCAACTTATCGTTGATATTTAAAACAAAACTGCCATTAGATTTCAAAATCCTATACATTTCTTTTGCCCTGGGTAAAAACCATTCATCAAACTGTGACGGTTTTATTTTTACGCCTGTTGATCCATAGTCCTTAACTTGATCTGCATATGGAGGTGAAGTGATTATGAAGTCGATGCTCTCATCAGGCATTTTTTTCATTTCCTCTAAACATTCACCATTAATAAATTCTTTCATTCAATTATTCCTTCCATAACATGTAAAAACTCATATCCGCCTTGATGAATTTGTTCATTACCTTTTTATTAATAATGTAAATTATATCATAAATATATTCAAAATCTTTTGCTCATTATTATACATGCTATTTAAATTGTGGTATGTGGCATTATTTTCGTCTATTAAAAGAGCCCTTTGTTCAAAATATATGCATTGCCAATGAAATGACCCTATTCCTGCTGTTCCAGATTTTGCAACACGCTCATTTTTCTAACACCACATATTCTAATCCTTTTGTTTCACTCTCACCATCACTTATTGTTTTCAGATATGCCTCACTTGGCTGCGTTTCATGGCGTCTCACAAATGACGTGAATGTGACCACAGGGATGTTGTCGTATCTTCCGAGCTGCACTTCATGTCCATACCATCTAGAGCCTTCCTGCTCCTGCACATCTTTGTATTGCTCATCTGTAATGAGATACATCCTGCCGATAGTCTCTCCCGTTTTTTCAGCGTCAATGAATGCCACACCCATTTCTTCCCACGAGGATGAATGTTCTGCATAGTATCTTTCAAAAGGTATATTTATTCTTTTCGAATCTGAAGGCGGCGTGTGATCAGTACAACCTCTATACGCCTTACCATTTCCTTGATAGGTGCCACCTTTGATATAACACATAAACCTTTCTTCTAGTAAATTCGACCCATATGACGCATACCAAATCTTATTCATTTCTATCTCCTTCCACCCACGGCTGATTCTCATAATTGACTAGCGTATCTTTTTCGACATCATGTCCGTAAACATAGGCCCCTGCTGGGACTAGGTGTTCATTGCATTCAACATTAAGCACTACTGCGTCATAAAGTACACCTTGCCCTAATAAGTGTACTTTTGCTTATTCCGGTCATGCTGCTGACTTGTTTATAGCTATGATCAGTAAGAAGTTCTATAGCATGTGAAATCTGTTCAGGTGTGAATTTTTTAGGTCTTCCCTCTCTGTACCCTGGTTTAGTTTTGGCGATTGCTTTTCCTGCCTGAGTTCTCTCGTAGATCATTGATCTTTCAAACTCCGCAAAAGCTAAAAGATTAGTCACAATAAGCCGCCCCATAGGGCTGTCTTCAATAAGTCCCATATTCAGTATATGGATTTTCACATTCTTGGAAAGCAAGTAATCGATATAAGAAAGTCCTTCTTTTGTTTTTCTGCAGAATCTATCAAGCTTTGTAACCACTAGCATATCTCCATTGGATAGCTCCTTAAGTAACTTATCAAATTTTAGTCTTTTTGCAGCTCCCGATTCATTCTCAATAATTATTTCTGCATCAGAATAGATTGCCTTTATTTGTGCAATCTGATCCTCTATTGAATTGCCTTCAAGTTGCCCTCTTGTAGAGACTCGAGCATAACCGTAAATCATTATTATCACCCTTAATTTTGGATATAAGTTATGACACTATCTGATACATTGATATTACTACATCGAAATAAAGTGTCAATACTCTAAAGTATTGACACTTTTGTTAATTATCTTCGAAAAAACAGTCTTGTTCATTGAAAAAAGGCAGAATCGGATTCACTCTCTGTAATTATAAATGATAACAAAAAACAGGCAGCCCATTTCTGAGCTGCCCGACATAGATATTATATCTTCTTATATTTAGTTCCTGCAGGCACTTTGCCTTTGAGGAGCTTCTTATATGCCTTGTACTTCGTCTTCGGAATCTTGAACGTCATTCCTTTCCTGCATTTCTTGAATGCTTTCGATCCGACGGTTTTAAGGCTCCTCGTTGTGATCGTCACCGTCTTGAGATTCTTGCAGCCATAAAAGGCCTTGCTGCCTATTCCGGTTATCCTGCTCCCAAGTGTTACAGTCTTGAGACTTGCATCCTTATACAGAGCTTTGCCTGATACGCTGGTTACATAGAATCTGTAATTGTTGATCGTGATGTACGACGGGATACTCGCCGTCTTATGCTTTGCGGTTTCCTTAACGAGCTTTACGCAGCCTGTTGTCGCTGACGCTTTAACCGTCTTTGCGGCAGTCGGGATTTTCGTTACTTCATACTCGAATCCGTTTACTGCCTTAATTGTCCCTTTTGCCGGGATCGCATATTTAGTGCTTACAGTAATAGTCACTGCATCTGAATATGTCGATGCGCCGTTGCTTCCTGTGATGAGACATCTGTACTTAGTCGAACCGCTTGCACCGGCAGATGGTGTATATGTCGGGTTCGTCGCTCCTTCGATGTTAGTCCAGTTTGTTCCGTCAGTCGACTGCTGCCACTGATATTTTGCTCCTGTATCACTTGTAGCTACCTTGAGAGGTGTTACCGTGCCACCGATATCATATGAGCCGCCGGTTGGCTGAGTCGTTATCGATGGCGGATAGACAGGCGGGATATACGTAGCTTTGAAAAACTTCGCATCAGTTGGAAGTGCCGTTCCGCTTGTATATTGTGTTATTCCCGTCGTGCCGGCAGTATCAGTTGCGGTGTATGCTGTGACATTGCCACTGATTGTTGCAGATGTTGTTTGCCCGTCAAGATATATAGCATTTGTTTCTCCGGAACATTGAACTGAACTATCGGTTATTTTAACCGTTTGACTTGAATCGATTCCATAACTAAACGTTGCTGCACTGCCAGTGGCTTTTACCTCTGAATTTGTTGAATCGAACGATTTGCAAACGATGCCCAATGAGCCGTTCCCACTGACTGTTATGCCACCTGTTGCCGTAACCGTTGAGTTCCTCACATTACACAACCCGGCGAAACAGTCAATACCCCATGAAGAGCCATATGTTTTAGATTTTCCTGCTGTTGCAGTAACTGTTCCGCCGTTTGCAGTAAAATTGCCATACGTGCATTCAATTCCATGAGAATAGTCACCCAGTGCTGATTCTCCCGTGAATATTCCATCATTTATCGTAAAATCATTATCACAGCATATGCCCTCGGAATTACCGTCTGTACCTTCCGCACCGCTGTCCATACCTATACTCGTGACATCACCGCCATTAAGTATAAAGTTCTTACATGATATACCTCTACTGAAACAATTTTCCCCTTTACAATTCGTATTAATGTTACCTTTACTTATTATCGTTCCACTGTTAACGGTGAAATCTCCTGTGCAGTATATTCCTATACTGTCATAATTCGAGCTTCCATTGGTTATTGTGTTCTGTGCCTGAACAGTCATCTTCCCTTTTCCGGAAACAGTCATATTACCTGTACAATATATTCCATAACGATCAAATTTGTCTGTAGACGTTAATTGGGGGCTTCCTATTGTAGAATCGCCATTCAGCACGATATTCATATCACCTGATCTCGAAATCAGTTGTCTACTATTTACATAGATTTTTGCACTATTAAAAGTCAGTGTACTGCCGTCCCACATGATGTTATAATTCGTTGATGTACTTCCTGTATTTGTAACATCACCTGAATTATTAGTAGTTCCATAAACAGTATTACCACTGGCATCTGTAGTGAATGCAACATTACCGATAGTAATAGTGCTGTTGGCCGTTCCGGCATGTACACTCTGCGTGAATGCTATCGCCGGCGTGAATGCGATCACTGTAGCTATCGCGAGTGCGAAAGCCAGTATTCGCTTAGAAATTGCATTGGTCATCTTTTCCTCATCCTTTCTATAATCAATTAAGGGTGTAATACAACATAGCCCTATTAGATTTGCCAATATTCTGATAGCTAATTATACCATACCCTAAGTTCAATGTGGAAAGGATAATATGGCTGCAGACCGCCCGTAAGAAAAGACGCCGGGCATTATTGCTCAGCGCCTCTCCGGATATTAGGTTTCACATAGGGAGCGTCCCTATATTTTCCTGATCTTGGTCCCCGCAGGTACTTGGCCCTTGAGGAGCTTCTTGTATGCCTTGTACTTTGATTTCGGCACTTTTATCGTCATGGCTTTCCTGCAGCCCTTGAATGCCTTTGATCCTATCGATGTGATCTTCGTCGACTTGATCGTCACGGTTTTGAGCTTGCTGTTCTTGTAGAACGCCTTCTTGCCTATCGTGGTGACGTTGTAAGTGTATCCGTTCATCTTGACCGAGGTCGGAACAGTAATGCTCTTATATGTTTTCTTCACAGGTTTCACTACTTGGACGGTCCCGTTCTTGGAAGCGCTCGCAGTCTTTGCTGTAGGCTGCTTATTTACCTTGAATGTGAGCAGCCCATTTGTGAACTTGGCGCCGACTGCGTAACGGCTGCTTACAGTAATGGTCACTGCGTCTGATGTGGTCGTGAGTCCGTTACTGCCAGTGACGATGCATCTGTACTTAGTCGATCCGCTTGCGCTGACTGATGGCGTATAAGTCGGGTTCGTCGCTCCGTCGATATTAGTCCAGTTCGTTCCGTCAGAAGACTGCTGCCACTGGTACGTTGCTCCCGAATCGCTCGTAGCTACCTTGAGAGGTGTTACCGTGCCGCCGATATCGTATGATCCGCCGGTTGGCTGAGTCGTTACAGTTGGAGGATAAGCCACAGGTGCAGGTGCTGTATATGGGGATCCGAAGAACTTTGCGTTATCAGGCAACGTACTTCCGTTTGTATATTGCGTTATCCCTGTCGTCCCTGCAGTATCAGTTGCTGTATATGCCGTGACGCCTGCGCCAAGGACCGGAGGACCGTTATTACTTCTCCCTACCGCACATGTCTCGCCTTTTACGGTCACTCTGCCTCCGTTTATATAAAAAGTCTTGTTTGTCCCATAAATGATACCATAGCTTCCCGTAGCAGCAGCGGCTGTGCCCTCGAACGTGCCGCCGTCCACTTTGATATCACCAGCACTTATTATGCCACAATTTAAGACATCACCTTCGCTCGTCCCCTTTATTGCTCCTCCGCTCTCAGTTATACCTACAGCCTTGATCCCATAACTTTGATTCGATCCCTTGCCGCCATTTCCCGTCACAGAGCCGCCGTCCACTGTTAGACTCCCTGATCCGCAGAATATGCCAAATGTAATACTACTTGAACCCGTATTATCTCCGTTTCCTGTCACCGTTCCTCCATTCACTGTCATGGATTCGTTGCTGTATATGCCGTAACTAGTCCCTTTCATTTTTGCAACGCCTGTGGCAGTTATCGTACCTCCGCTCACTGTCATGGATCCTCCGCTGTATATACCGTAACTGCTCTCCATCGTTAACGTACCGCCTGTCACGCCAAGGCTGCCGCTGCCTTTGAAAGTCAGATCTCCTTTAGTATACAGACCATACGCATAACTGGTATTATTTGCTCCCGTCACATGGTTCTCGCCTTCGACATCGATCGTGATGGCTGTAGTTCCAGCATAATATATCCCGGCGCCGTTATTTCTATCAGCAACACCGTTTATCGCCGCGTTTCTCAGCGTCAGCGTACTGCCGTCCCACATTATGTTATAGTTCGATGCATCTGCCCCATCTGTTGTAACAGCACCGGCATTATCCGTAAGAGCATATACCGCCGTGCCTGTGCTGTTTAATGTAACATTGCCAACGATAATATCACCTGTTGCCGCATGTGCGCTCTGCGTGAATGCTATCGCCGGTGTAAATGCGATCACTGTAGCTATCGCGAGCACGAAAGCCAGTATTCGCCTGGATATTGCTTTATTCATCTTTTCCTCATCCTTTCTGCTGTTATCATGGCTCCTGCCATGAATGCTGTCACCGCTGCCAGAACATACGCGCCAATACTGCCTCCCAGCAGCATCGTGCCGTAATTCCGACTTCCGATGATCGTACTTTCGGGGCCGCCGTACATGATGATACATATCGCCGCAGTCAGTATTACGCTGCTGCCGCCAAGGATACACGTATCCAGTCTGTATCTCTTTTCACGGATGGCCGTTTCTCTTCTCCGTATTTCCCGAATCGTTTCTTCCTTTGAGTATTTCATGTTTTTCCCCTTTCACCCTATTAGATGCATGTTTCCGGGGAATCTCGCAGTTTGAGCGCGAAAAAGTCAGCAAAAACTTTTTTATAAATACAGGAAAATTATCACGGCAACTTATATATTCATTTATATTGTATCTTCTGTCTATTATTATACTTCACTTTCAGAATATTGTGGCTAAAAATATAACCAAATTCACTTGAATACTTATTCATAATGTCATAGTGGAGTAAACTCTTTGTCACAAATATTTAAATTGCTTGCATGGGGTAAACTTTCTGTCACAAATAATGACAAATATTCTACCCCTCTGCATTTATAATATCCGTTTATCAATGATTATAGCTATTAAGGTGGGGTAAACTTTCTGTCACATAACATGTTTTGTCGAGTGACAAAAAGTTTACCCCAAAAAATGACAAAGGTTTACCCCACCTCCTTTTTCTATATATTTCATATAGATTCATGAACTTATTTATTGAAATTATATTATTCATATAAAAATTTTTTCAGGCAGATTGCCTTCCTGGATCTTCTGCGGATTTCTGTTGTGTATAAAACAACATGCCTTTTGAATATATATTAATTAATGACAAATAATTGTCCCCACATCGACAGTTGATTTTCAGAGGAAAATGATTCGATTTTTCCATATAAACGCATGTTCGACTATATTAAACAAGGCAAAAAAATAAGCGGAGCCGTTTTGGCTCCGCAACAGAAATATCAGTCGTCATAAAAACTAACTGCATATCCCCCGTCTTCCGGTTCTACTGTCATTATAAAAGATGGTATTTTGTTGTAGATATTTGCATGGTTTTTAAAGTCGGTAAACAGATTATAGTTATTATTTAATAGCTTGATGAGACCTTTGCGATACAACTCAAAATAATGATCAGCTGCTATCTTGCAGACTTCTTCAGGTTCTTCGAGATTCATACAGATATCATATATGATATGTTCTACAGGCCGAACTGTGTCAACATATGAAGTATTGCTTCTTAGTTTATGAAAGCAGAATACATACTCTGCCAGTGCTTCACAATAATCTTCATCTTTCAGTTCCAGTTCTGCACAAAAGTATTGTACGCAGAGATTCCAGATACATGCGGATATCATTTTCCTGTTTTGATATGAGGCGGCATAATCGAATTCTCCAAGGTTTTCTGTAAAAAACTTTCTGTATATGCTTTTTTCCGAAGAAAGACGTGAGAAATAATATTCTCCTACATCGAACCTATGACCGTGTAATGGACTGCAGCGGACATGATAGCAGTCATTATCATCTATACCGTCAATGATATATCTTCTGATATGTTCTGAGAATGATGTGTTTGATGGTACTGTACCGAAAATGGACGCTCTGCCAACAGTCTTATGCTTGTATTCTATATGAGTGTCCCATTCTTTCCTTTTCTTGTATACATGTTCCGGTGGGTATTTCAGCAGCGAATGCCCGCAATGCGGGCATTCAAATGCTCTATTCCCTGAAGAACTGATATCCTGAGTCAGCAGGCTGCCACAATGTTGACAGGTATCTATCAGTTTTTTATGATGGACAGGACATTCATTCAGATCTCTTATCTGATGAAATAGAAGCTGGATGCCGGATTCAATGCAGTCAGGACAATATCTAAATGTAGGTGATATAAGATATCCAACGTTATTCTGCATGTTCATACTGTATTTACCGAAGATCGAATCCAGTTCATTTAAATAATCGTCTAATCCGCTTTCTTTCAAAAGTTCGATAGCAGCGGTTGCCGAGTAGGCAGATTGATATTTGAAGAAGTACCTGCTGTTTTTGATACGTGCCTGCATATGTCCACGCCCGATATATTCTGCCATATTGATCTGATTGAACAGCATTTGATTCGACATAAGACTGAATACCGATTCATAAGGTTGCCTTGGCTTTTTTATTGTTTTGTGATCCGTATATTTGTTCATAATTACTCATCCCCGTATAATTTAATGATTCTTTCCATTTGCTAATGTCAGGCCAGTACACCGACTCCCCTTCTACTCCATATGTCTTAAGCACATATTCAATCATAGTTGTCAGATCTTTCATAGGAATAGATATATTTTCTCCTTTGTTGAAGCATATGTTTTCTTCGACCGCTTCAAATAATTCTTTTGCATAGTTTGAAAGTCTTTCACCGTCATCGTATGCATCAGGGAAAAAATAACGTGTAAATGTCATTTTCGTGCCTTCTGGATACACTGATTTATAATCATAGCTCATAAGTATCTCCTGGATCTCTTTAGGTGTCTTGATGCCGGTAAATTCATAATCAAAAATCATAAACCTGTTGATTATCTGCTGTTTGTCTATTTTCGCAAATACGTTGCGGGATAAGAGCAGCTCTTTTGTTCCGATAAGGACAGTTAACATATCTGTACCCACCATGCTAAGACGATTGTAGATGTCCATTAAATAATGGTAATCAGGTTCAAGTAAAAGATTGGCTTCGTCTACAAACATTATGACCTTGTCAGAATGCTTTGATGCTTCTTCCTGCAGCGCAAGAATAAGACGATTCCGCAGATCTACGGCATCACCGCGGGCAGCATAGTTAAGATCCAATAGAAGCTGCTTAAAAAAGCTCTTTTCCGAGGATCTTTGATGATCGCTCATCGTAGTCTCAAATACAGCTGCATCATATTCAGAATTGGATATAACGTTACGTATGCAAAAAAGACTTACATTATCTTCATTATCAAATATAATACAGCGCCATTATTTATGGTCGCTTTGTAAGCGACATATCATATTTCAAAATAAAAATAGTCTATGAATGCATAATAAATATATCAAGATTCTATAATGAGTGTATGGAAAAAATGTCACATAGCCTAGAGCCTAACTGTTTATAAACACATTGCCTGCTTTCGATACCTTGATTTTCCCCCCAGCATATGTTATTATACATACAAGACCGAAAGTGGAACTGCGTAAAGGCAATTGTAGCTGATTATCGTTCAGCCATTGATCGGTCTTGTTTTTGTCTTCAATTACATACAAAATTGGTTTTTCATTTATCAAACCCTGTGTACTACTTCTTCCAGTACATTATTTCTCTTTCATCAATTCCAGTATTTCCGCTTCCGTCTTGTCTCTGATTTTCTCCGGAAGTTTCTTTGCTGCTGCTTCCAAATCTCCAAACTCGGGGAGACTTAAATATATTATTCGTTGCGTATCTTGTGATAAGTGTTTGTCTGTACACTCTGTGATTAACATTGTCCGCCAATAATGCGGATGGCTCTCCGTGAACTGTTGCATCAATTATCTTCCTCCTTATATTATCAATTAGTCCCCCGCTATTTATCATCAAATATCAAACGTTGCCCAAAGGATGATGCTGATTACCGGTTCTGTTCCCATACCTCTGAAATCCATTTAAGTGGATTTGTTTGATTTGCGTATGCAATTATGTCTTTAATTTGATGGAAAACAAGATGGGTCCCCTTTTCCATCACACTGCAGCCTTTCAAATATAAGGCACGAAAAAAGCAGTGATATCAGTTGATTATCATTTGCTTCGGAAAAATTCATTCCGATTTCTTTTTCCATTTTCTCGATTCGATAGATCAGAGTATTGCGATGAAGATACAGTTTCCTGGCCGTGTCTGTCATGTTCCTGCCATTGAGCAGGTACGTTTTGAGACATTTGATGTACTCACCGCCATTACTGCCGGCACCGATCCGCATAATCTCCGGCATGCAGAACAGTGAAATATCGCAAGTCTCGCCAAGCTTCGCCAGCAGGCAGTCGGTGTAGCATTCTCCGAATCGCAGCAGAGAGCCTTCTTCCGCATCGGGATTTGCTTTGGCTGCAGTAATGCATTGACTATACGCGAGGTGTATATATGGGAGCGGGAACGATTCCGCGCTCGTTACAGCGCAGGCTTCATATCTCGAACAGATGAGTTTCAATGTTCCTTCTTCGCTCTCCAGAGACTTGTTCCTCAGAACCACGATTCCAGTTTCCGGGAAAGCGAAAACGCTTCCGGGCAATGCACGCGCAATGCGGTTCGCAAGTATCCGTCGCTCATCTTCATCGAATGAAGTATCTTCGTCTCCCGCGCGATAAACATATATCAGCTGAAAACTGTTGTCCGCCTTCCATTTCTGCCGTGAAAGGAAAAACCTGACTGTTTCATTTCCGATATTTTCACCTTTCAGAAGTCTGTCGAGAGTGTAGCTCATTCTGCCGTCGGAATATCGCAGAAGAAATGACATGGCATCGGCATCGTCAAGGATACGCTGCAGAAGATAGAGAAGAGAAAGCTGCGCCATTGATATCGGCGCATATATTTCGGTCTCGCCTATCAATGCGGCCAGACGGCCTTGGCTGTGCAGTGCGCAGCATGCGAAATTCACGCTCAGTTCGGGCACTTCTTTATACAGCGGCACGGGAGAATCAAAAAATGTCTTTTCGTTTACCGTCGGGAAATCCTGCGGGCGGAGAAATTTATCATGGAGCACCGGTTCCCAGACCGCGTCCGGTTTCTCTGGGATCCTGCCGCCGACCCCGATCACGGTCGAATAAGTATCTATCAAAGCGAATGGATTTTTCATTTCTTTTGCACATATATCCAGCATCTTCCCCACAGGTATGCGGTTCAATAATGCGCGAAGGATATCGTCTTTCCATTCCGAGTAATGGCGGAACGTTTCGGATATGAGCCTCAGCGCTTCGATCATGCCGATTCCTTCTTTGAAGAAAAGCCATTCTGCATTTCCCGCGGATTTATTTATGCGCTCATCTATATCTTCGCGGTAATCTCCCGTAAATGCCAGGGATAACGATCCACCGCACGCCGTCGATTGCATTACTGCAGCGAAATCATCAAGCGAATCCGCATCGACGATATACAGCACATCAGTCTTTATTTCTCTTTCAGTCGATTCAGCTGAAAAAATATCAGCTGCTTTCAAAGTTAAATCGATTGCGGGGTCTTTTGATGTCGCACTGATATGCTCAGAAAGGTACTCTGCTATTATAGATACGTTTAGTTCTGTCATTGCCGCCGTCCTTTCGATTTCTATTATTATTTTTCGGTCAATTCCTACGAAATATTATACCACTATTCAGAGCTATCGTCTCTAGGCGAACGGTACTGTTCCGCATATAATCAAGTCAATAAATGATCTCGCAATGATAACCGAAGGAGGAAAAAATGTTTAATGAAAACAGTGCAATAAACAAGGATGCGTTATCACTGATGCATGTGCCCGATTCCATGGGCGGAGGATATTTCCCTATCGTTTTCACCAGCGCCAGAGACGAAATGCTCGCCTGCAGGACCGGCGCATGGTTAGGTGTTTCACTCTGCTGCTCTCCTATCTGCGATATCAGCGGACCCGATGCAGTAAAGATGCTGAATTATATCTGCGTTAACCGGGATTTCGGCAGACTGAAGATCGGCGGTTCGCGTCACGTCCTTATGTGTAATGACAAGGGACAGCTGCTCGCAGACGGTGTGTTGTTCAAGAAGAACGATGAGGTGTTCCGCACTTACTGGCTGTCGCCGATGCTGGAATATTATGCAACTACTCTTGGGTTTGATGTAAAATACGAATATATCACCGACGAATTCACGTTCCAGATCGACGGTCCGAGATCGCTGGAGATCATGGAGGCGGCTGCGCAATGTGATATTCACGATCTGCAATTCGCACAGAACAAGATGATCAGCATCAAAGGTATTCCCGTCAAGATCCATCGCCTGGGGATGTCAGGCTGCCTTGCTTACGAAATGCACGGTGCCGCTTCCGAGGCCGATAAAGTTTACACGGCGATCCTTGAAGCCGGCAAAGATTTTGGCATCCGCAGGCAGGGCTATTCTCAGTATTCGTATAACCACACACCGGGCGGATATCCGAACCAGATGATCCATTTCTGGTACCCGTTCCTGACGAGCGGCGATCAGCTCAAGAACTGGATCGAGCAGTGCGAAACTATTCCGGATTACTGGAAGGTTCCCTGTTTCGCCGGCAGTGCCGCGTATGATCCTGAGAACGGTTATGTAACGCCTTACGATATCAATTGGGATTACCTGATCAATTACGACCATGACTTCATCGGTAAAGCCGCTCTGGAAGAAATCAAAAAGGATCCGCCGCGTGCAGTCGTCACTCTCGAATGGGACCTTGATGATGTTGCCGCAGCGTACGCATATGAAGTCGCTCTGCCCGATATGTATCCTTTCGACGATATCGCAACAGACGGAGACGGCGGAAAGGTTCCATTGATAATCAGTAAGGTCATGGACGGAGACAAAATGATCGGCACTGCATCCGCCAGAGTTCGTTCCTTCTACGATAAGAAAATCCTCTCGCTCGCATTCATAAGCAACGAGTACGCCGTCGAAGGGAAAAAGCTCGATGTCATTTGGGGAACGAATCCCGAAACTCAGAGCAGGATCAAAGCTACGGTCGCGAAATTCCCGTACTATGACGGTGAATATCGCAACGAGACCTGCGATGTAAACAAGCTTATACCTAAACGTTTCTAAGTATCTCAAAACGCAGCGCTTCCGCTTTTCGGAAGTGCTGCGTTTTATTTAGATACTTGGGCAATCTGTTATATATCGAAAGGCACTATTATATATAGCATTTTCTAATAGCACGATCATTTCATGATCATTATTGATCCTATGCCGCAAAGTATTACTCCGGCGATTTTACTAAAACTGAGATGGTCTTTATAAATGATCGTTCCTACGGCCAGCATGACAACAGCGAGCAGTATATTGCAAACGGTCGAACCGACGCTGATATCCCATCCTACACGGTAAAGACTGATGAAGCCGTATTCCAGAAATACAATAGCTATGCCTAAAATAAATGGGACGGCGTTGGTTGTTTTGATCTGAGCTGGCAAATCAGCATGATTGCCGGAAAGGAAAAACATTATAAGACAGATAACTGCTGCGGTAACGTAAACTATTATCATATATGCAAAATAATTTGCTTCTTGGGGCATGTTTCTGGCGGCCAGCTGATACGCGGTGTTAGCAGCGATTACTATTAGAACAGGAATGTAATAATTCATTTTTTCATCTCCTTGAAAAATAAAAAAAACATCTTGCGAGATTTCTTCATTGGCCTAATGAAATCATCGAAGATGTTTGCCCGGCGGCATAATTTATACTTATTATATTTTTATATCACATTATGATGCTGACGGCAAGCAAACAGCGTTTGCTATGTCGTATTTTTCTTCTATATTTTCGACAGCAGTTCGCAGAGTTTTTTTGCTTCATCGTCTGTTAGTGTGATTCCTTTCCCCATTTTTTCATGCTCAGGCGCCCAATCACGCAGATCAAGCTTTGCTTCTCTGCCATTCCAGGAAACTCGGTTAAGTTCTCTGGTCCATCCTTTGGGGCTTTCTGAAATCACACCCAGTTCTTCTGTTATTTCATATTTAATATCCGACATAGTTATTCCTCCTTATGTTCAATATTTGATATAAGCTTAATATTTTGTATTGGCATTGGTGTTTTTATAAAATCATAATCGGCATTCATAATAATTCACTAATCATCAACATTTTCCGATGTTATTGTATCGCTGTCTATTTCGTATTTGCCCGACTTTGCTGCTACTTCGGAGCTGATTTCCTTTACAGTATCTGAACACTGGTAATTATCCTGCCCGAAGATCTTCTTATGCAGTTCCTGCACGTTCGATTCCAGGGTGATCGGCACATCATAAGATACTCCATCATTAAGCAGTCCGGAGTAATATTCGTACGGCCACCCGCGAACATTGCTTAAATCATAGAAATGCATCCTCAGCAGCATGCCCATGATCGTGGATGAGGACAGGCTGGTTTTGATTTCCGGAAATGCAGTATCAGCAGTCTTGTTAAGCTCGGAAATATTCATCGACCTGGCTTTTTTTACAGCCGCCCCGACAACTGCTCTTATTCTCTTTGCTCTGTGATTGTCGCCGTCGACATGTCTGATCCTGCAGTAAGTAACAGTCTGTATACCGTTCAGCGTCTGATATCCTGAATGCGTGATAAGCTTGCTGCTGCCGTGCAGATTTTTGTTTGTGTCCTTTATATAACGGTTCATCTCGCTGATGTTTTCTTTGGTCACATTGAGTTTCAGTCCGCCCATGGCATCAACGGTGTCGGCCACAGTTCCCCAGTCGACCCTGACATAATCAGTAATATTGAGGTCGAGGTTTCTGTTCAGCGCTCTTATCAGCCCTTTTGGACCGCTGTATGCGTGCGCATGCGTAACTTTATCAATGTTCAGTGTATTGCCTTCATCAAGCTGCAGATAAGAATCCCGCAATATCGTGAACATTTTTACTTTTTTCGTTTTATTGTTGATGCTGGCAATCACGATCGCATCTGACCGGCAGTGATCTATGTCCTCACCTTCCCTGTCGTCGATACCGCAAATGACGATATTTGTGTAGTCTTTGAGACCGCTCTTCGCCTCGTCGCTGATGCACAGATCATTCTTCTTGAGCGACGTGTCGTGATCCATCTTGTCGAGCTTTTTCATTACTGCACTGTAGGCAAATCCCGCAAAACATCCCGCTGCAGCAATAAGCAGCACAATGATTATTACTGCAGTTTTCTTTGTACAGCGCCAGCGCCTCTTTTTCTTTTTCTTGTTCCTTTTATTTCGTATACTTCTCTGATCTGCTGATGCCTTCTCTGTATTCGGATGATCCTGTGTTTCATGTTCATAACCGTATGGCGGAACATAGTAATATGAATCGGCATCATTTCTATTATCTGAACGCATATTGCTGCACCTTTCTCATTTCTCTACAACAGTGTAACATTGATTGCAATAAAACGAAATAACAGAACAGTCACAGAAATGAAATCATAATGCTCAGCACTATTTTGGCAGTTCTATTTCAGCTTATCGGTGCAGTTTGCGGATTCCCTGTTGCTTTTGTTTTTGATCTTCGAGATCTCATATCTGGCAACATCGCAGAATCACGTAGCGTCGGCTGCGGTAATAACGTCATTGCCATCATAGTCCATTACGCGCAGCAGTTTTTCTGCCGTATACGACCGAAAAGGCGTATTATTACGCCTTTTCGGATCTTTCAAATATTCGTCAGTCAGTGGTTTTAAAGATAAAATTTTTCAATGTTTTACCTTTCAGAGTGTTTCGAGCTGTTTCTTCAAAACAGACAGTCGGTCAGGATCAGATAACCTGCTGAACTGAGGAGCTGAAAACGCCGCGACTGCGCTTTTGACTATTTCCCGTCTGTCCCGGACTGCTTCCGTACCCAGTTCAAGGTCTTCAAACCATTCATCTAGTTTGAAGAAAAACTTGTCTCCGTGGATCACGATCCCGTCACGGAACAGATTTTTGACGGCATGGACATATTGCTCCAGCTTTTCAAAAACATCTTCTTCCATTATTTCATCGGCACTGCAGAGTGCAGCTGCTGCCTGAAAATAATATACTGCAGCGGCATTAGGATTCAGTGTATCTACATCAAATGCATCTATGATTTTGTCAGCTCTTTTGATTATTTCCGCATATCTTTCATTTGAACCTGGTATCATGAGCAGGAAATTGCAGAATCCAAGGGAATTCATTGCATGTGAATACAGACCGATCTGAGCAGCTTTTTCAGCATTCGCCATGTCTCCTGTCTGCAGGTACGCCATAGTAAGAAGCTGCTTCATATCGCCGGGTTTATTGATATTAAGACAATCCGGTTCAAGCGCTTCGATCACATCTCCCGCTTTTCCCTGCTGAAGATCAAGCATTGCTTTGAACGATTCCGCATTCACACGAAGATTATTGTCGCTGCAATATTCAATGATCCTTACGCACAAACGAGATGCTTCCTGCATTACAGCAGCCGTTTTTTCGGGATCACCTGCTGCCTGCGCGTGATTGATCATGAGTATTACCATATTTTCCAGCAGCGGATAACAGCTGTAATACTTGTTGATGAGCGCCCGGCAATCTTCCATAACTTCATCGAACGGTCTTTCTGCAAAATCTTTGGCAAAACTGTGATAGTAATGTCTGATCTGTTCGGATGTAAGCTGTGGCTCGTATCCGAGAAGATCGTCTACGGTAACGTCGAAATACGCTGCAATTGCAGGCAGGCTTTCAATATCAGGCAGTGTTGTGCCGGTTTCCCATTTAGAAACAGATGTCTTGGCAACTCCAATATGATCTGCCAGTTGCTGCTGAGTGACATTCTTCTCTTTTCTTAAGCCAACCAGGTTTTCCCTGAATTTCAGGTTATTCATTTTTACCCTCTTTTCTTGATCAAAGATATATTTTACCTGGTTTCATTGTAGAAGAAATAATGCCAGTGCGGCAATCGGCCGGCACGCTACATTTTGAATATAAGTAACCTGCTGCGCTATCTGCACCTTACAACGCGGCCTGATGTTTTGAGTAATTCCGCATTGATTTCCCCGCCTTCAAAAACAGGCTTGCCGTTTATGATAACTCGTTTGATTCCGAACGGTTTTTCCTGATCAGGCACACCGTTCTTCATTTCTTCTTCGTTGAAAATCGTCAGATCGGCGTAGTACCCTTCTTTAATGTATCCGCGGTCGATCAGCGAGAAGCGGTCGGCAATGCTGCCGGACATTTTTCTGATCGTATTCGGCAGAGTATCGCCGCTGCCCAGAATGGAATCATGAATGAATTTCGGATAATCATCATATATTGCCGGGTTCTGTATGCCGTTTTCTTCGACCCATGAATCACTCATGTAGAACATGCAGTGCGGATCAAGAGTCTGTCTCTTGATTATTTCCGGGGTCGTGTAGGCGCCCTGATTCACTCTGCCGATGAAATTTGATTCTTTGCAGAGATACAAATAGGCGTCAGCAGGCGATATCCCCATTTCTCTGGCGACCTCGACAACGGTCATTCCTTCATATTTTTCCAGCGCCGGTCCGCCGTATGCCAGCGTGATGTCAGGAAAACCGAATCCCAGCAGGATCGGTGTGATCTTGACAAAGAACTTGAACTTTATTTTATTCCAGGTCTTCTCGCGTTCTGCTTCCGGCAGGGCCTGATACCAGGTCGGCATAATAACGGTGATAACGGAAACGCCGAGAGTTTCGTCGTAGATATCATATCCGGCCCGTATGCCTTCCTCATTCATTTGCTCCATGATTTTTATGAATTCATCGACATCGGCGAATGTTTTGCGCCCGACAAATATGGCATGTGAATACTCCAGCTTAAGGTTCGTTCCCCTGGCCGCTTCATGCAGTTCGTCGAGAGCGCGCAGAAGATGCGACCGCCCTGACAATTCAGGATAGCACGTCGACACTTTGGATTCAGCCCGCGGATGTACCGTCAGCGGTCTGTCATATTTGACACAGAGCTCGACTACCTTGCGAAGCTCTTCGGGATCTGCAAAGATGCCGGGGTTGTACATGAGACCCAGTGAAACGCCTGCCGCGCCCTGTGCAAGATCTCTGTCAATGATATCCAGCATTTCTTTTTCTTCTTCCGGTGTAAGCTTTTCCGGCTTGCTTCCCGTAACGCTCGCACGCGCCGAACAATGTCCGACGAGCTCGGCCATATTACACGGCATCTTTCCGTCGACAGCCTCCGCCCAGTCGCTGAATGAAGGATATTTGCCGGTCGTATCGTTGAAGTAAAAAAGACCGCCGCCGATCTTGTCGACATAATCCGTTTCCTTGGTAAATCCTATTGTGGAAATGCCGCAGTTGCCGGCGACAAATGTAGTGATCCCCTGCCTTATAAACGGCTCGAAATACTTTAACGGTTCGTTCTTGATCGCAAACCAGTCATTGTGCGAATGTCCGTCTATAAATCCCGGAGCTATCGCGTCTCCGCTGATATCAATAACCTGTTCAGCCTCACTCTCACCTATATCCGGACCGACGGTAATGATCCTGTCGTCTTCATACAATACGTTTCCTGTAAAAGGTTCTTCACCTGTTCCGTTGAAGATCTTTCCGTTTTTTAACAGAGTTTTCAAAGAAATCGCCTCCCTCGCGTTAATATGAGTCAATTATAGCACATAATTCTGATAATTGATCAAAAACAATAACCGCACATCACGTAAATGACATGCGGTTTGATCGATCACCATGATTATCCGGCATAAAAAACTTCTTTAAAAAGTTTTACGGTCGGGTATTGTTTAAGCCCTTTGACCCATCCTGACTTTCCGTTCTTGAATTGGACATGGAAATAAGTCGTCGTATGTTTGCTGCTGATATAGAAGCGGTCGATCCTGACTTTGCCGCCCTTATTGATTTTGGCAATGCGTTTGCTGCTGTTCGGCGCTTTGACGACATACATTGTCCGCATAGCCGTCCAGTATTTGCCTTTCATTTTACTGTTATACGGCGTCAGCGACGATGTGTGCGTCGTCTGTTTCATCTTGCCGCCGCTGTAGGTATATTTATATTTGCTGTAGATCCCGGCCAGTGAATATGTCATCATTCCGTATTTAAATGTAATGCTGCTGCCGCTTACGGATAACGGATACGCGCTGCAGTGATTCCCGACTTTACTCATGTTTTTGCACGGTTCGGCGATGGAGTTCATGGCTCCATCCTCATATTTCAGCACGTAAGCATAGTTGTCTCCGTTCTCTCCGTCGATACTCAGGAACAGCAGCGGCGTGCCGTCAAGAACGATCCTCTGGATATCATCGCTGCCGAAATAAACTGCATTTTTCCCCGGGACAAAAACTTCCGCGCCGTTGATATATACACTGATGTAGCTGTAATAGCTGCCCATGGATCTTGCCTGTACCGCAAATGTATCGGCGACTCCGTCTCCCGTGAAGTCGTACGTTTTATAAATATGGTTGACGGATAGTTTGTTCACTTCCGACGCGCCCGCCGCGCATGTCGACAGTCCGCTGACAGACGGCACCGCGCAGAACATTACTGCAGCCGTGAACGACATTACTGCCGCCAGAATTGATTTTTTTATCTTTGACATAACGGATCCCTCTCTTTTTATAACATATTGCTTATGATAGTGCTGGCGATATTTTTTCCTTCTCTGTTGTCGCTGGCAGTTTTGGCCAGCGTTGTCCGGTAACGTGCATCGCCGAAATATGTGAGCTTGTAATGCTTGCCTTCTTCAGTGATTTCAAAGCCCAGATCTATCAGCTGCTGCCGGAGCGGACCGGACATATTTTTATATCCCCTGAACATAGTTTTGATTTTCTGCTTCCGTTCTTCAACGGCTGCCGTGTAATTGTTGTTCTCAATAAGATCGTTTAAAATATGCGCTTTACGCGATCCTGCCGCTGCAGAATCCAGTCCGTTCATCAGAGTTTTCAGGACCAGGTCCCTGATCTCATCCGGATAAAAATCATCTTCTTCTCCCATCGTCAGTACAGGCACTGCGTCGCTGTCGCACAGCTTGGCCCGCAGCCCCTGATTTTCCATAGTGAGTGCCGAGTTGGCATTCGTCAGCTCGTCTATCTGCTCCTGCATGTGCCTGAAATCATCGTCAAAAGTGTCATATACCTTGTCGACTTCGGTCTCGGCCGCCTCGCGTTTTTCCATCTGGCTGACCATGCGGTCGCTGAGAAGCGAGTAATTCACACCGGACCACGTATACAGATTCGGCAAATTCTGAGAGCTGCAGTAACGGATCACTGATCTTGCGGTCTTGTCAAGCAGATCGCTGTCCTCACCGGTATATTTACGATACAGGAATCTCTTGTTGCGCACAGCCGTATTCGGATAATAGATCCCGACTGCGCCGTTGAACTCGTTTTTCTCTCCGCACAGTTCCCGCAATCTGTAATTCGAGCTGCGCTGTTTCTGCACAAAGACATGAGCCACACCTTTCAGTCTTTTTGCCAGGATTTCAATATCGACGGGATTTTGACCGTTCAGCGTCTTCGACACGTAGACGACAGGCAGGCTGTAATGGCTCTTGCCGTTGATTATGTCCGCCAGCATGCTGATGTTTTCTGCAGTAATGTCGGTCGGTTCGTGAAGGATAGGCAGTCCGCGGTCATCGCGCAGGCAGTTATTGTCGATAAGCGTCGTGATGAAATGCGGAGTCGAAAATGCCGGGTCAAGATTAAGCGCGCCTTCGGTGTATCTCCGGTCAAGCTGGATCGACAGTCTCATCTCGTCAAAATTCATAATATAGTCAGTATCCCAGATGACGCCGTCCCGCCGGACTTTTTCATAACGGACGGAAATAATATTCTTGTTTCTGTATTCTTCTATGGAAAGCCAGAGATCGCGGCTGCCGAAACGGATGTTTCGCTCATGATCCCACTTGATATCGGGAATGATGTTTTCTTTATGAGGATTTTCACGGTTCCACTGCAGCACCAGCTCGATGAATTTATCCTTTGTAAGCGTTCTTCTGATGTCGAGTATCGTAGAAAATAAAAGCATTACCGCCGCGCCTCCCTTTCGTTGTAAAGTTTATGGCCCCATTCACCGAGAGATTCAAGCGCCGGATGCAGTTGTCTGCCGATTTCTGACAAACTGTATTCGACATGAGGAGGAATTTCGTTATACTCATGCCTGATGATAAGACCGGTTTCTTCGAGTTCTGAAAGATTCTTTGACAGCATCGTTGCAGAAATGTCCCCCACATTCCGCTGAAGTTCGTTGAAGCGAAGTTCTTCATTCTGAGAAAGAATAAACATAATATATAGTTTCCATTTCCCGGACAGAGCGTCCAGGGCATATTTGACAGGACATCCTTCCATTTCATCCTCCTCCTTTACACTAACATTTTTAATAGTACTTGTTTTTTAGTACCATTAGCTGTATTCTAACATGGAAACAGATCAGTGTAAATATCAGGAGGTTAAACATGAAGAAAATTATAATGGTCAATGCAAGCCCGCATAAGACAGGCAACTGTTCCAGAGCTCTGGAGATTCTCAGGAAAAATGTTAAAGATGCGGAAGTTGAAGTTTTTGACCTCAGTGAGAAAACGGTCAATCCGTGTCATGCCTGCAATGCCTGCAAGGCGAAAGATACAGCCGAATGCGTTCAGAAAGATGATATGGCAGCTCTGCTGCCGCGGCTCGACAGCTGTGATGCGCTCGTAATCGCTTCACCGATATACTTCGGAATGGTCAACGGCCCGGCAAAAACATTCCTGGACAGGATATATCCGTTCTTTAATCCGGGAAAACCGAACATGACTGTCGCTACAAAATTCGGCAAAAAGGCCGCAGTGATCCTTACAGCAGGTACGGGCCCTGTCGATGTATATGAACAGCATGGAGCCGCCTACGCCTGCTTCGACGTTGCCGGCTTTACCGATAAGAAAATCATGGCTTTCAACAGCGAAAAATCAGGTATGGACAAAAACATCTTCTCTATTGAAGAGGATGCGGACAAAATAAAAGAGCTGGCCGGCTGGCTCAGTGAATAAAAATCAGCTCATTAAATAACATATCGGATCCAATAATATCGGATGACTAAAAGGTGGCGTAAATCTTCCCCGAGCGGAGATTTGCGCCATTTCCTGCTCACCCTGCTTTTTTGTTCCTGATATCCTGCAGCGCTTCCCTTACATGCTCGCCGGTCCTGAACTCGTGGCGGCCGGGATTGAATGAATGGAAACGCCTCACGCTGCCGACAATGTATTTCTGACGAAGACTGAGATTTTCAGCCAGCATATATGCACGGTCATGAAGCTCATCCTCGAAACCGCTGATTCTGGCTTCGATCTGCTCAGGCGTGCTGGACACCAGCTCATATGCCGCTTCCGCGCGGTCCGTGAATTCCTTCTCAGCGGCCTCTATCTTCTGCAGTAATGTTGAAAGGCTGGCCTCGGTCAGTCCGAAGTCCGCGCCGAAAACGCCCATGAGAACGAGCGCTGACGCCTCGTAGACCAATGGGTGTATCGAAGTCTGGACATTACTGAGAAGAGGTATCATCCAGCGGACCAGCACAACGCCTGCCAGACCGAAGCACACCGTTACGGGCAGACAGATCCTGCCGTTCACATTCAGCGGCATCTTGCTGTAATCCCACCACCTGGCATGAAACCTCTTTTCCAGGTAATACGACGTGCCGAATTCGGCAACGGCGCTTCCGGCGGCGCAGATCAGAAACAGCTTCCAGAACGGCATCTGACCAGCCGCTAAAAAACTCACCCGGGTAAAGAGAAAAACTCCGACTGCCACGCTGGAACCGTATATCGGACACAGCGGACCGAAAAGGAATCCCCTGTTTGAGAAATGCTTCTCTTTTATTGTGCAATATATACTTTCCCAGACCCAGCCCAGGAAACTGAAGATTATAAATAATACGAAATACTGTGAGACTATCATATGACTATTTAGCGTAGATCCTTCCTACAAGATTGTAAAGCGTGCGTGTCGGCAGCAGACGCTTGAGAAAGACGAACAATTTGTATTCCCCGCCGATGACATATTCAGGCGCAGGATTTTTTTTCAGCGCATATTGTACTATCTTTTCTCCTGCCTTTTCCGGCGTCATGCCTGTTTCTTCATCATGTTCCATGACCGCGACTGAACGTGAAATGCGGCCTTCGTACTCTTTATCGCCTTCGGCGCTTTTTTCACGGGCCGAAGTAAATCCTGTGTGTATATCACCCGGAAGTATCGTGACCACCTTCACTCCGAAAGGACGCACTTCGTTGAGCAGCGCCAGAGAATAAGCTTCTATGGCGGCTTTGGAGGCGGAGTAATACGCCTGGAACGGTATAGCTATCGGCGCCGCAACAGAACTGATATTTATTATCCGGCCGCTTTTCTGTTTCCTCATGATCGGCAGCACAGCGTGATTCATGTTAACCATGCCGAAAAAGTTCACATCCATCTGTTTCCTGTCAGCGGCTGAATCAGTGAATTCTATGGCGCCGGATATGCCGAACCCGGCATTGTTGATGACGATATCTATTCTTTCAGCTGTATCATAGACGCCGAATACCGCCATGTCGACCTGTTCCTCGTCCGTTACATCGCATTGAATATGCTTTACTCCGCTGACTGTTCCTGCTTCGCGGCGGGAAAACTCATATACATCATAACCTCTGTCGAGCAGTGCTTTAGCCGTAGCCGCGCCTATTCCCGATGATCCGCCCGTAACTATTGCCTGCTTTTTGCCATTCATAAGAAACGCCTTCTTTCGCTTACTTTATTATGATTCTTCCTTGGCATTTGTATCGTCATTATCTGCATTATCTTTGTTCGTATCGGTTTTCTTCTTTGTTCCCTTAATAACCTTGGCATCCACTTTACTATATGAACTCGAATTGAACAGCGTTCGTGATTTCACTTTACCGTTGACTTTGACGATTTTCCACAGCTGCGCGGTATATCCGGTGATCCCCTGTTCTTTGATTTTGATCTTTCCCTTTGCCAGATCCGGGTCTTTCTCCACGACCTTCCTGCCCGGTTTTATAACAGATGTTGTAACGGATTCGAATCCGACCTTTCTGTTTTTACTTCGGGTATCTCTGCCGAATATTACCATCGTGACCTCACGGCCGTGAGTCTTTGCATATATGTAAAGACTGCTTTTTTTATTGTTCCTGAAACGGAAATCAGTATCTTCGTTCGCTATCGTAGCATCTGCAGAAAGCGGCACATAATATACCGCCATCGAATGACTGTGCCTTTCGACAACTTTGAGCTCTGCACGTATGACTGCATTATACAGCGTCGTTGCGACCTGACATATCCCGCCGCCGTAATCGTCGATATGTTTCTCTCCCACTATTGTCGGCGCAAGGAAATACCCATTCTCAGCATTCATAGGTGATACTGTTTTATAAACGGAAAATTCCTCACCGGGTTCAATGACGGAGCCGTTGATTTTCGATGCGCCTACAGCTATATTGCGGCATCTTCCGAGCGCGCTGCCGGAAAAGTCGGTGGTGTATTTGCCCATTACATCGGTCAGACCTTTAAAGTCTTTCGCCGTGTATTGCGGTTTTTCGGCAGTCACGGCAAGTTTTACAGTAATGTCTTTTCCTTTCCATTCATTCTGTACGGCATCCTGAACAGCGGTCACTGATTCTCCGTAAACGATCTTGTGCCCATTCTTCGATTTGATGATCTGTCCTTTGCCGTTTCTGAGAACGATCCGGGCGTTCCTGGCATGTGAAACAAGTCCGTCTTCTCTGTGCATTATGAGTTTTTTTATGGTCTTTCTGCTGACCTCTGCCGGCATGGCAATGTCGGTGCCGTTTTTTCCTGCTTTATATACAGCTGCAGCCCGGCGGAAAACATTGCCTTTTCTCCCGAGATAATAAGCTTCTTCAGCTGCTTTAGCTGTATCAAATCGTATCTTCAGTTTCGCATACGTGAAACTTTCTGTCTTGTCCCCTGCTTTTAATGTAATGATGTTGTCCTCAGATGAACTAATATATTCGTCAAGTTTATTCTCCGCTTCGGCCTTTGTCATTCCGCCGACATCTATGCCCGAAACAGAAACATTTTCAAGAATATCCGACTCCGCCGCTTTCACGGCATTACTCGCATAAAACCACATCGAAACGATGACGACAGCAGCGGCAGCTGTCAGACCGCCGAGCAACACAACACTTTTTTTCATATCACAGTCCTCACACATGATCCGACCGGCACAATCCGATCCTGTCTTACTTGCTTATTATATCAGAAAAGCTCACATTTTGATAATCAATGTGAGCTTTGTTGAGCAGTATGTTTGCTGTACCATTCTTTTTTCTTGCTGTACAGCATTTTATCTGCTTCTTTGATGTAATCGTCGCCTTTGATCAACGGGTCTGTGCATACCGCATAACCGATACAAAGAGACATCTTGTATTTATTTTCGTTTTCGCCGCCTGACTGCTCGTCCGACAGGAGCTGATGAACGCCTTCTGCTATTTCTTCCGGTGTGTATTTCGACAAAGATGTGATCAGGCAGAATTCGTCGCCGCCGTAACGCGAAACGAATGCGCCGTATTTATCCGCCGCTTTCTTCAGGACCCTTGCCATAGTCTTCAGAGCGTTGTCTCCTTCGACATGTCCGAATGAATCATTGATCGACTTGAATGAATTGATATCAAGTATGAATACTGCAACAGGCCTGCTTACGGAGACGTCCGCCAGTCGTTCTTCCAGATACTTATCCATACGCCGTCTGTTGTTGAGATCTGTGAGGGCATCATTGTTTATCTGCCCGTTCTGTACTGTCAGAAACAGGGTCAGTATTATAACAAAAATGCTCAGGACGGCGGATGGCGTATTATTGACAAAAGAATCAAATACACCGGCGGCAAAAGGCACGAGAATGATCAGACTGTAAGTGAGATATTCCGATCTTTTTACTTTGGAATGAGTTTTGACCGCGCATCTTGCGGCTTCAACGGCAGGAACTGCGAGATATAGATATTCAATGGTAATTTCCAGCGTGGTCAGGCCGCGAACGATTTCCAGAATAATAATCAGGAAAAGAGGAACTGTCATAATAAATTTAACCGCTTTGGAATACACTGTGGTCGGATGCAGGCGCGCCAGAATAAAACGGAACCAGTAGTAGCAGCCCAGTGCGAGTGCTATCCAGTATAACATGTTAAAAATTCTGAAAACAAAACCGCTGGTATCGACTATATCGCCTTTTACACTTATCCAGATAATGTCGCTTAAAAGCGCGACGATATACGAATAGATCATGCGTTTCAGGATTGTAGTTTCGTATTCAGAACCAATATTGCTGTTCAGTCTTGACAGAATAATTACTGAAAACAAGACTAAAAATATATCCACTATCATGTAATTAATAAAATATTGTGCCATGCGCATATTTTAACATAAATAATGTGCATATGGATATTCTATTTTTCTCTAAGTGATGTTCAAATGGACTAATGTCTAAAATACAAGCTAAAAAATGGCCGATAGTCTGTATTTTGAATGTGTCAATAAGGATAAAATCAAAGTGTAAACAATTTATAGAAGTATATTGACAAGGAGGGATATTAATAATGAGTTATATGGCATCGATCAAAAAGATATCCAAAAGGATTTTGATAATCGCAATGGCTGTTGCGACTGTTGCCGCCTTCACACCTGCAGTCGCCTGGAGCGGCATGGCCAGCGCTGCAGCGGCAAACGGTTCGGGTACGAAAGCCGATCCGTACATATTGTCATCTGATGCGGGATCATCGTCTTACACTCTGAGTAAGCCGAGCGGATCGCAGATCTATGTTCAGTTCAACAATTCAGACCCTGTTACCGTTACGATGAGTATGACAAGTCTGAGCTCCGATAAATACATTTACGGCGTAACAGACACCAGTCTTTATATCAAAAACGGCAGCGAAAAAACATTCCCGGCGGGGCCGAATGAATTCCGCCTCGGAGATACCGGCGACTACAGCGGCAGTGTTTCTTTGTCTGTAACGGTCGCAGATGCGGGATCAGGCGGCGGCAGTGATTACACTAAAGCCGAAGAACTTGATTTTGATTCCGGCTATACAGCAGAAATGAACAATGTGGCGATGACCAAAAAGTCGGATGTCCACTGGTACAAAATGGTCGTTCCTGAAAGGATGACTCTTACTTATACGCCGAAAAATGACAACGGTTACAACATGACTCTCTATAAGTCGGACGGCAGCACAGAGATCGGCGGATGCTACAGAACGGGCGGCAATGACCTGGCGAAGCTGGCTCTCGACGCCGGCACATATTACTTCAAAAAAATGTGCCAGTCGGTCGGAACTTACAGCTTCAGAGTTCAGCTGGAAAAGTATATAGCAGCTTCCGGCGCTGTATATGATGAAAATGCCGCACAGGGAGTTGTCGGAGGTTCCTCATATAAATTCACTATCACATCACTGACTCCTGCAGGTTCGACGACGATCTTCGATTCGAAAAATATCGATGTTGAACATGATTCATATCTTGGTTCTGCCAGACTCAATGATGTGGACGGCGGACTGCAGGTAACCGGAGTGACCGGAGAAAAATGCGGATACGGAACAGTTACCCTCCTCGACAAGAACGCGGGCAATGCTAAGATCGCCACGATCAAAGTCAGGGTAACACCTCCTGCGTATAAGAAAATGTATCTGAGCGCAACAGGAACGACGAGTTCTATAAAACTGACGATGAAAGATATCTCCGCGTATGCCACACATTACCGCGTATATATTTATGACGGCGGTCAGTGGGTATCCAAAGGCGACCGTACACGCATAGCTGATAAAATGGAGGATAATTCCTGTACTATCAAAGGATTGAAAGCTTCCAGAGTCTATAAAGTAAAAATCGCTGAAGTTTATAAATCCGGCAGTCTCACTATGGTCGGACCGGCCTGCGAAGAATACAGCGCCTGCACAGCGCCGGGCGGTAAAGTCAAAGTCATAAAGGCCGGCGGCTTCAGGATCGAAAAGAGACTTGAACATGTTGATCCTTCGAATATTCTGAGCGACACTTTCACAACATACTCCTCTACCGGATATGTCAAGGTAAAGAAAGTTTCCGGAGCAACAAAATATCAGGTCAGAGCTGAATCGACACCTGCTGAATCCAAATCCACCAAAATCACAGGTGTAGTGTTCAAAAATGCCCGCAGATCGCTTGCTGCGGCCAAAGGCACAAAGAAGATTTATGTCTATGCCATGAAAACTACGTCCGACGGCGCGGAAGCTTACGGGCCTGCGACAGCAAAGACAATAACAATCAGATAGAACAATATAAAAAAGATTAAAGATTATGGAATGATATCGGCCTGCGGTGAACTGCGGGCCGATATTCTTTTTTCTGCGGATATATATTGACTTCTGACCTTAATGCGTTACAATGAGAACTGCGTGAAGGAATGTTTTGCGGCCGCATCATATCACAAGCGCATAAAACAGAATACAGCGATTACCGGTGAGTCCATGTTATGGACTGAGAAAGGGCTAGCGAGCACCTGAACCTTATAACCTGATCGGAGTAATTTCCGCGTAGGGAACAATTGTTTTTCAGCACATTTGCTCCCGGCAGATGTGTTTTTATTTTGTATGCGAAAGGATAAATATTATGAGTTTAGATGATACAATAATATCAGAGGCGATATTGACAACCTATAAGGATCGTTTTCAGGAGATACTGCACAGTGATGCAGTTATAGTCGGCGGCGGTCCGTCAGGTCTGGTTGCTGCCGGCATCCTCGCGAAGGCGGGTGCTAAGACCACCCTGCTCGACCGCAGACTCAGCGTAGGCGGCGGCATGTGGGGCGGCGGCATGATGATGAACCAGATCATTATTCAGGAAAGCGTTCTCCCTGTCCTGGACGAGTTCGGCATCAGATACAAGAAATATGATGAAAATCATTATACCGTCAGCTCGGTCGAATGCATCTCAGGTCTGACATTCAGAGCCGCACAGTCAGGTGCAAACATAATGAATCTTATCACGATGGAAGATTCCATTGTAAGAAACAAACGTATCGAAGGCCTTGTTATAAACTGGTCGACAGTGCAGATGACCGGCCTTATGGTCGATCCTCTGATGATTGAATCGAAATGTATACTCGATGCCACCGGTCACGATGCATCTGTAGTAACAAAATTTGTCGAGCGCATGGGCAATGTTCTAAGCACTCCGAGCGGCGGCCTTGAAGGCGAAAAGCCGATGTGGGCGGACCACGGAGAACAGCAGGTAGTCGAAAATACGCGCGAGGCATATCCGGGACTCTTTGTCTGCGGCATGGCTGCCAATGCAACTTTCGGCGGTCAGCGCATGGGTCCGGTTTTCGGAGGTATGCTTTTATCCGGAAAGAAAGCCGCGGCTTCGATGCTGGAAAAAATCAATAAAACACGGTAATATCCTGAGGATGAGATAAAACAAGGGGGCTGTCGCATTAAGGGATTAATTATCCCCTGATGCGCGGCTCTTTTTTCGTAGATTTCTTTTCGTCCGGATAGGTCTGCATCTCAGAATGCATTCCGTGCATTTTGGGGCGCAGTAAACAGAGG